>CEWQ01003471.1_pt1 | contig 17358 bp, 23 predicted proteins | sample 531161 | NCBI WGS metagenome assembly CEWQ01 (sample SAMEA2621548, study PRJEB7988) | marine metagenome | isolation source: saline water (ENVO:00002010), including | reverse complement strand
TGTAACTACTAAAAAAGTAGCTAAGATCTTCAAAATATATTTATTTGAAAACATAACCCCCCCAAAGGGATATTAATTAATTTTTTGATTAATTAGGTTATTTTGATGATATGTATGAAGAGTTGGAATAAACTCAAGGATCAAAAAAGCCTAATACAGATATTAGTTATATAAATGAGCCAAATTTTGGGTACATTTATTCTGTATTTAGCTTAGTATTGGAGGTCTATATAGGGATGATAGTTCTTGGCTTAGAGCCAAACTAGAAGTCGAAGATATTTTGGGTGATAAATCAGTGATGGAATCATTAGAAATATCTTTGATTAATAAAGCAATACTTGAACAACCACCTGTGAAGCAGCTACAAGATTTCGCACAACAATCTTTAGAGGACTCTTCTGAAGTATCAGAATTTGAATCACTAGTCATTGAATGACTACTGTGATCCATTTTAGACATATCATGTGCTTGCTCTTGCCCACTCATTCCCTTCATACTCATCATATGATAAGGCATAATAGTAGACGCCACTACTTGACCGACAAAGGCCAAACAAAGGAACAATACCATTAATGTTTTAGAAAAAGATGAAGACACAAGCAATCAATAAGAATGAATAATAATTTTTCTTCATTATACATAAACTGAAAAAATATTCAATGAATAAATTTTCAACACAAGTAACTATATATTAAATTACAAAAGATTAGCGATTTCTTATGCTGCTCAATAAAGACTTAAGGTTGTTTTTATTTAATATAGTTATAGCTCGCCACAAAATCAGTATTGATAACTAAGTAGCTGTTTGCGTATGTGTCCTCTCTTTAAGAATAATACCATTTAGCTTGATTTTTGATCTAATAGCAATTATTTCAAAATGGATAATTAAGCATTTGAAATGTAATACCAAACATAATTTGTATTCGTTCAGGTAGTACGAAGAAAAGACTGAATTCAACGAGGTTACCGTTAATTTTAGCAAGTAATATTAATCGGATATTTATTGTGATTGATATAAGTGCGCAATTAAGTAGTTCGCTTAGGATTGATTAACCGAAGTAACTATGCATTTAATTAATGGAAACACATAAAAATAATGGGAATTTTTTCTACAGAAAATGATTAAAAATATTGTGTGTAATAAACAAAATATTCGCATTTATTTAAAAGCACATTATATTTAGAGTATATGGTATTAAATCTAGGTAAATAACCGAGGATATAATTGTGGGCCGATTCGCAGGTGGAACAATACAACGGATCAGTTATTATCTGATCATGTTGATTTTGTTGTGCAGTCTATCCCCTTCAATTGTTGCTTCAAGCAATATTGAAGCACATCAACATGCCATTTCAGTCGAACAGAATACAGGAAACCCTAGCCATCGAGATCATCATTCAGATGATGCAACCGAAGCTGCTTGTTGTGTAGGTGGAGATGCAATCCTTGGTGCAGTTTCAGAATTACTAAGACTACTTATGTCAAGTGGGTTATTATTGCTACTATCGATTTATTCACTACATAAATACACAGTCTCTAACGATTTCTTTAATCAAATTCCCTATAAAATACCGTTATTTCCCCCCGCCAGAATACTCAATTGTACTTTCACAATTTAAACACTCCCATGCTAGGTGGAGCGAATCACACCTGTTAGAAAGCATAGTTGGCATATATTCAGAAAAGCTACTTCTAGCCCTATCTAATCTCATAATTATTCTTCCACCAAATTATTCATATTTTTCATCGTAAAATTTGAAACCATATTTATTTTCCCAGTTATTACGACATTGTCAAATAACTGGTTTGGACTACCGAGAGATAGGTTATGAAACAATTAATATTAATCATATTGTCATTTTTGATACTGATGTATGCAGCCGGAGCTGAAGAAAAAAAGCATGATAAACACCAACACGGAAAAGTTAATGAGCACGCTAAACATTGGATAGCTCCTGAAAAAGAAGCAAATAAGAAAAACCCTGTTAACAGTACACCTGAGTCTATTTTAAGAGGGAAACAGCTATTTGTTAAAGCCTGTGCTAATTGTCATGGTATGGATGCTATGGGAGATGGACCTGCTGCGGCATCTTTAACGAAAAAACCCGGCAATTTGAGAATACTGTCTGGTCGTCACCCTGATGGTAATTTTGCGTGGAAAATTGCTAATGGCCGAGGAGAAATGCCAGCATGGAAAACTATACTTGGCAAAAATCAGATTTGGGATCTCGTTAACTACGTGCAATCTCTTTCGAGGAAAACAAAAGAAAAAAGAGAGCAGAAAAAACCTGAACATCTGAATCAACATGCCACCAATAGTATTCAGGACAATTTTTTACAACAAGCAGAAGGAGCTAAATGATGAAATCCAGATTTATAATATTTACCCTTTTACTTAGCGTAATTGGGTTACTGGGTTGTACCGCAGTAACCGTTGATACCTCTCTACCACTAGAGCACCCTGCCAATCGGTTAGCCCTGCAATCCCCTTGGCCAGAAGTCTCTCGAATTTTGGATGCTGAGCCAGTAGAAGTATCAACGCTTGAGTCCACTCATGAGCACCACCATTAAGATGTGGCTAAGTGACAATTACTATGGAGGTTATATGATTTTTAAATATAGAAACCTTACCCTAATATTACAAATGTTCATTCTCAGCGCATGTACAACCATTTCACCCAGAACAGAATTTCAAGAAGTATCCAACGAGATTTCAGAGAGAATAGGAAAGCAAATTTACTGGAAAAACAATACTCAAGAAGATGATGAAGTGACCAAGCAAGTTAGAGATATTCTAGCTCAGCAAATCAGTGTCGAGCAAGCCGTTCAGATAGCTTTGCTCACAAATCCTAATATTCAGGCGATATATGAAGAACTCGGTATTGCACAAGCTGACTTGGTACAAGCAGGTTTACTCAATAATCCCATATTTTCAGCAAGCGTTTTATATCCGTCAGGTGGTGGAAGTTCAGACCTTGACTTCGACATTTCTTGGAGTTTTCTCAGCTTATTTACAATGCCGCTCAACAAAGCCTTGGCTAAGACTGAAGCGTATATAGCTTTTAATAAAGTTATCGCTGCTGTGTTGGACCTCTCTGATAATGTTCGCTCTGCATTTTACCGTGTCCAAGCAAATAGCCAAGCCGCTGAAATGCTACAACAGGTAGTAATGGCAACAGACGCATCTTATGAGGCAGCTAAACGTCTCCATCACGCAGGAAATATCACAGACTTAGCACTTGACCAACAAAGGCTACTTTATGAAGAAGCAAAGCTGATGTTAATTGACTCTCAGTTTTCTATTAATCAAAGTAGAGAGCAGTTAAACAAATTAATGGGTCTATGGGGTAACGCTATTCAATGGGAAATTTCACTTAGGCTCCCAGACATGAATGAAGAAACTTTTGAAATACTAAACATTGAGCAACGGGTGATAGATAAAAGCATAGATCTTGAACTTTACCGACTTCAAATTACAAAAATCGCTCAGCGATTAGGATTAGTCGATATAACCTCATTAATTCCAGATATTGACATCGGCTTTGGCTGGGAACGTGATGATGGTGAATATCAACGCGGTCCAAGTATCGGTATACAAATGCCGATATTCGATACAGGGCAAGCTAGAAAAGCAAGCTTGCAGGGCCGTCTCAATCAGGCACAAAGACAGTACATCAGCACGGCAATTGCTTTACGCTCATCGGCACGACTAACAGCACAAACTCTTCTACACCACTATGCACGAGTTAATCACTTTAAACAGACTCTGATGCCACTACGTCAACAAATAGTAAACGGTGCGCAATTAGAATATAACGCAATGCAAATAGGTGTATTCAAATTGCTGAACGCACAAAAACAGCAAATAGATACAGGTCGACAATATATTAGTAGCTTGCGAAATTACTGGTTAGCACGCGTAAAAATGGACATATTATTAAGCGGCAGAATGTCATCAAGTTCTGAGTTGAACGTAAGTATGACATCAGCAACGACAAGCAATGAAAATGGGGAGCATTAAGATGAAACGTCGAGAATTTTTAACTACTAGTGCAGTCATTGCAACGGGAGCAGCACTTCTACCTAGGAAGAGCAATGCACAAGATGATTCAACAAAGCAATGGAAAAGAAGTTACAGTGGCGGCCCGATGGATATCGAGCCTCTGCCTCCTGGCTTACCAAATAAAGATTACACTCCCGTTATTGTCCCAAACGGCGGCACATTACCATTTAAAATTATTGATGGTGTTAAAGTTTTTCACTTGATTGCGGAAGAAGTATCTCATGAATTTACACCTGGTTTGAATGCAACATGCTGGGGCTATAATGGTCGCGTCAACAGTACACTCATTGAAGCGGTAGAAGGAGAGCGCATACGCATTTATGTCTCAAACAAACTGAACGTACCAACATCGGTGCATTGGCATGGTATATATCTGCCTAATGGCATGGATGGTGTCAGTGGTATCACTCAGGCACCAATATTGCCGGGAGAAACGTTTAAGTATGAATGGACCATCAGACAGCATGGTACTTATATGTATCACTCTCATCATGACACCATGACCCAAGAAGGCATGGGTATGACAGGTATGTTTGTTATTCATCCAAGAAATCCTTCACCAGACCATCATGTAGATCGAGATTTTGTTCTGATCTCAAATGAGTACAGTGTTAAACCAGGGACTTCTAGACCAGATCCCAATGAAATGAGTGACTTTAATGTACTAACGTTTAACGGGCGTGCTTTTCCTGGCACTGAGGCTTTAGTGGTGAAAAAAGGTCAAAGAGTGAGGATTAGACTCGGGAATTTAAGCCAAATGGACCATCACCCAATTCACCTACATGGTTACAAATTTAAAATAACTGCGACTGATGGAGAGAAAATACCCACATCAGCGCAGTGGCCAGAAACAACGGCCTTAGTTGCTGTGGGGCAAACTCGCGATATTGAATTTATCGCTGATGTGTCAGGTGACTGGATCATGCATTGTCATATGACACACCATATCATGACACAAATGGGACATGGCTTACCCAATATGATTGGCATGGAACCTGGTTCTCTCGACAGTAAAGTGCAATCGTTATTACCTGGCTACATGAGTATGGGGCAAAAAGGGATGTCAAGCATGGCTTATATGTCGATGCCCGTGCCAAAAAATAGCTTTGCAATGGGAGCCGTACATCTACAATATGGAAAATCAACAACGGGTGGTATGTTTACTGTGGTGAAAGTTAGAGATGATCTAGATAATTATGAAGATCCTGGCTGGTATGAACACCCGGAAGGTACAATCGCTATGGCAGCAACTCAAGAAGAGCTAGATCGAGATGGTGTATGAATAAATCAAAATCAAGTCAAAACATCTCGAAACTAAATGATGAAATTAAGCACTGGAAATTAACCTGCATACTTGAAGATGAGGCAAGTTGCAGTATTGAACATGGTGGCTTGCAATAAACCACTTGAATCAATCCTAAACCAAAATTAGTCCACACCATCTAATCCATCAATAATGGGACAACCATCCTTGCTTCCAGTACATAAATGAATTAGTAGTGTTAACTCATCTCTTAACATTTTTAATTCTTGTAAATTTTCTTCTATGTCAGACAGTTTATCCCCAGCCATTTTACGGATATCTGGTTTAGCTTGTTGAGGTGCTTCTCTAAAGGTTAGCAACTTTGAAATTTCTTCCAAACTGAAACCCATACGCTGGGCGCGTTTGATAAACTTAAGCCGAGAAAGATCTTTCTCACAATAACTGCGCAGCCCTGAGGAATTTCGGGCAATAGGTGGTAATAATTGAATCTTTTCATAATAGCGCAAGGTATCTGCACTAATATTGAGACGTCTAGTAACCTCACCGATTTGATACATACGAATATCCTTAAAGAATAAAATAATACATGCCTATGTACTTTGTTCAGGTAGCACTATTGAAATTGTAGCTTTTTAGTGTTTTGTGGTGTTCTCATGACACCATATGAGTGCGCTACATAGGCATAAAATAATATTAATTGACTAGGTATAACACCATAACTATCAATGATACTCCCGCTCTTTTTTCAAAATAACGATGCCAACGAGACAAAGATTTTAAAAGCTCTAAATATCCCATACTGCAACCTCCGATCAGTACTGGTACTGTTCGTCCGACCCCAATGACAAATAATAAAGCACCATATGGTGCAGAGCCAACAGCAGTAATGGCTGACAAGGCTACTAGTAATCCCAGTGAACGCTCATGACAAACCCCTTCAGTAAATGGAACACCTAACATAAACGCACTCCAAACAGTGACAACCCGTTGACCTTTGACTGAAAGTCAAGGAAAAGTAACTTAAAGCATCCCTCCAAATCAAGCCATGTATGATGAGTACGGAGCCTAGAAGTACATACCAGAATCGTTTCAAAATATTACTTGCCCATTCACCACCAATAGCTGCACCAATCCCTATAAAAATGTGAGTCACTATCATGCCGAAGATAAATGCCCCTCCTAACTTTAATGCTTCTTGTAATGCGCGAGCTTTTATTACATACGCTAATACTACAGGGATTGTAATGAATGATGTCGGATTGAAACTAAACAAAAATCCAGTAACTAGTGCTGAACCTACCCCCATTAAATCGGCCTGCTGCATAAGTTTATTCATGTTGATGTCAAGCGCTGTTTTATTTCGTCGCGTAGTCGTTGTATTGATGGCATACCAGAAAATACTAACTCAGAGTTAATCGCTATTGCTGGGGTTGCTAAAATACCTAAAGCAACGGCGTAGTCTAGTTTTTCAAGTACATCATATTCCCGATACAAAATGATATCTTCACCAAACTCATCAACGACAGCTTTTATGCGCAGGTTAGCTTTATCACAGCGATTGCATGCATTTGCTGAAAATAGCTCGATGCTTACTTTTTCCATTTTGATATTTATCCTTCTAGCCATATTGTCAGTGGTAGCACAATAAACGCCGCGAAAATACCAATGATCCATAAAATCACTGAAAACCAATAAATACAGCGATTCCATAATTGAGTTTTATGGCACAGCTCTGCTTGTTTTGGCACAGTTGGGCAAGTGCGCTCGGGTCGATACAACATCCAAGCAGACAGCATTAACATCACACCAGAAATTGAAAATACCCAGATTTTATGTTCACTTAGCGTCACTAAAAAAGGCAAACTACTGACCATTGATGCAACCACAGCCCCCAAGCCAAGGCTTACTAATATAATAGGAATAGCACAACAGACAAGCGTACCCGTAGCAGTAAATAGTGCTAACCAGGTCACGCTGCTTTCTTTGGTTAAATCATCAGGTTTTGACATAACTTTACTTCTTATCGTCTCGTTTGCTCTTTGCTAACTTTTTCATACTGCGATAGGTAAAACCTGAATCAGTAAATAGTGTTTTCAATTGTTGTTCATTAAAGCTTAATGACGCAACCCCCGTCACTTTTACCAGACCTTTATTTAGATCTACATCGATAGATTTTACCCCTTCAATCTCCATAAATTTCTTTTCAATACCATAAGCACAATAGGGGCAAGCTAAACCATCGGCTCGGATTTCAAATTGACTTTGACCATCAACAGTATTTTCGATTGGCTCGGATGACGACGGCAAAGAAACGATAAGCGAACTCGCTAAAAAAAAAGTAAGACCAATTAACAGCTCACTTATCAAAACGCTTAATTTTTTCATATTCCCTCCAAAGTTGAATCAATCACTCTGACTCATCACTAGTGCTACATATGCCATTCAATCGACAACTTAAAACGATAGTCACTTTTCTGTTGTTCCCCATTTAAATTTGAATGTATAGGTAACTGGATACCGCCTTTAATAGCCATATTACGTAAAGTCCACATAAACCCAGGAGAAATAAACCATTGGCTCCCTCCAGAGTTATTCACTCTGGCACCATTAAATCTATTTTGTTGTGTATATTCACCATTGAGTTCCACCATGTAAACCATATCAGGATCACGGTAACCATTTAAGACTGGCCGATAACCAACCACTAAATCAATAAAGGTTTTATTGCCACGCTCAAGATTATTGCTACCTTGTTTAATATCCCCGTTATCTCGATAACGGACACTCGCCCACCGATACCATTTAAGACTTTCGAAGCCGTAAGTTAAGCCTATGAGCGTATCAACAGCATCTGGTGTTACTAATTGGCTAGAAGTGTTCCACTTAACTTTAAGTAAAACAGCCGCAGACTCTTGTTCCGCTAACGTATCTTTCCGCCAAAATCGATACTTAGTGGATAGCGCTAAGTCTCCTACCCCACTAAACTTTTCATTATTATCTTCAACTCGTTTATATGGTAATTCAATACCCGCAACCCAATCCCCTGTTAGTCCGTATTTAAACTCAAACGCTTGCTCACTCTCTTTTTCATTACCATTTTTGAATTGACCAACACTACCGTGAACCTCTATTCCCTCTTTAAATAAAACATGAGGGCCAAGACTAAAAATTGGATCATGTGCCAATACGCTACTCGTTATAAAACATGAAACTAAAATACAATATTTAACAGATTTGACACTACTCATAAATCTCCTACGCCTAAAAAGTAGATAGTTAAATTTGAAAATTAATTAACTTCTTCATGAAGCATAAGTAATGGAGTTAACTCCATGTCAAATAATTTTACAGAATTTACACATATCACCTTACCCTGTACTATTAGACCAGACTTAGCTAATGTGAAGTTCATATGAGTAAGAAAAAGTATCCATTAACTATTGGCCGACTGGCTAAAGCCGCTGATGTCAATATTGAGACCGTGAGACATTATCAACGTAAAGGTTTAATGGTAGAGCCTGAAAAGCCTATCGGTGGCTTCCGTCATTACCCTATATCTGGTATCGATAGAATTCGTTTTATTAAGCGAGCACAGAAACTTGGATTTTCTTTAAGCGAAATAAAGCAATTACTTGTATTAGGTGATCAGCATTGTGATGATGTGCAGACTCTTGCAAAAGAAAAACGAGACAAGATCCAACAGCAAATTACAGGATTACTTATTATTCAAGCAGCATTGGACGATTTAATCTCAACTTGTCACAGTGATCGTGATTCAACACGATGTGGATTCATTGATGGATTATCCCAAAAAGGTTTTTTGGGGGATTAGTCTTCATACTTTCTTACAGAAATATCTCTTTACCTCTTGACTCTGTACCATACCCCAGAGTGTAAGCTATCTATTATTAACCTTAGTAATAGATTAATTTATGACAAATTCATCAACACCAAATCGCCCTTTATTATTAGCAATAGTTGCAGGAATAGGTGCGTCAGCGTGCTGTATTGGCCCACTCCTATTGCTGTCACTGGGCATAGGTGGTGCTTGGGTAGGTAACCTCACAGCTATGGAACCTTATAGCGGATATTTTACCGCGATAACCCTCGCTATATTAGGCGTAGTTTTTCATAAACTATATATCGCCCCGCAGAGATGTAAGGAAGATTCGATTTGCGCTAACCCTAAGATATTAAAGAATCAACGCATTATTTTTTGGCTGGTCAGCATAACCCTTATCGCGATGATGAGTTTTCCCTATTACGCAGATTACATAATTGACTGATAATAGTTTACTTTGACAAATATTATTATATTTTGGACAGATTATATAAAGAGGCACAACCATGAAAAAATTAGTTACCGTTTCAATACTTTTAAGCTCATTACTTATGCTTGGGAATGCGATAGCAACTCCAAATGGGGATGTAACCAGTAATCTTGCTACTCAAGGTGTAACTAAGAAAGTTTTCTCGATTGAAAAAATGACCTGCAAGATGTGTCATATCACTGTACGTAAGGCGATGGAAAAAGTGGAGGGTGTTGTAAAAGCAACGGTAAATTATGATACAAAAACAGCCACTGTTATATTTGATCCTAAGAAAGCAAGTATTGAAGATATAGCTTTAGCATCGACAAATATTGGCTATCCTGCAACAGTAAAACCTGCTGATTAATAGGTTCACTTTATAGCCTAAAAACGCTGAGGTGCGGATTATGAATTGGTTGATACGACTTGGTGATAAAACGGGCAGTATTGGCTCAGTTGTTTCCGCTATGGGTTGTGCAATCTGTTTCCCTGCTATTGCCAATATCGGTGCGGCAATAGGTCTTGGATTTTTGAGTCAGTGGGAAAGCTTATTCTTAGATGTACTATTACCATTTTTCGCTTGCCTTACCCTGCTGATCAACTTACTTGGTTGGTTTAGCCATAAACAGTGGCACCGAACAATAATAGGAGTCGTTGGCCCTATTCTATTGCTACTTTCATTCTATCCCTGGTTTCAATATGGCTGGAGCACTTACGTTACCTATTCTGCTCTTGCACTGATGTTAGTCGTATCCGGATGTGATTTAGTATCACCAGCAAATAAACACTGCTCAGGAAAAGCTTGTGCGAGTGGAGCTGCTAAATAGCCAAATATTTAAATTACTAAGGAATTTTCATGTCTTCTGATAAATGTTCAACCAGTTCTTGTTCTACAAACAAAAACGAACAACTACATATTGCTATTATCGGTAGTGGCTCTGGCGCTTTTGCTTGTGCTATTAAAGCTGCTGAAAATGGTGCTAGAGTAACGATTATCGAAGGGGCCGATGTTATCGGAGGGTGCTGTGTAAATGTAGGTTGTGTGCCTTCAAAGATATTAATACGTGCGGCACAACTTGCTCAACAACAACGTAATAACCCATTTGCTGGATTAGAGAATAATACGCCACAATTGAGCCGTTCATTACTTAGCAAACAACAAAGTTCAAGAGTAGAAGAATTACGCCAAGCAAAATATCAAAACATTCTCGAATCCAATTCTGAATTAACCCTAGTGAAAGGTTATGCAAGGTTTAAAGACTCTGACAGCACAAATATTGAACCAGAAAGTAGACCTATATTGGTCATCCAAAAAGATGATGGGAATCAAGTTGAATTGACACCTGATAGGATTTTGATCGCTACAGGGTCTACACCGACTATCCCACCAATAAATGGACTAACTGATACGCCATTTTGGACATCAAATGAAGCACTTTTTGCTGAACATACACCTAAACACTTGGTGGTCATTGGCTCTTCAGTGGTTGCTTTAGAAATTGCTCAAGCATATCGCCGCCTAGGTGCAGAAGTGACTATAGTAGCTCGTCATACATTGCTTTATAAAGAAGATCCACTATTAGGTGAAGAGCTTGCTTTTGCATTTGAAAAAGAAGGCATGAAAGTGCTAACAAATACCCAAGCTCAACAAGTGACCCACGATGGTGATAACTTCACTTTAGCGTTAAACGGTAAAGGAAATGGGGGACAAATTCATTGTGATAAATTGCTGGTAAGCACTGGTCGTCATGCAAATACTAGTCGGTTAAACCTAGAATCTGTTAGGGTTAATACCGACGAAAATGGTTGCATCATTGTCAATGAGAAAATGAAGACTTCTGTTAGTAATATTTTTGCCGCTGGTGATTGCTCGAATATGCCACAGTTTGTATATGTTGCGGCAGCATCAGGCAGTCGTGCGGGTATTAATATGACAGGCGGTAATGCTTCTCTAGACCTATCAACAATGCCTGCTGTTATTTTTACCGATCCACAAATCGCGACCGTTGGCTTAACTGAAGAATTGGCTCAGAGCCAAGGTATTTGTACTATTAGCCGAGTATTATCAATGGAAAATGTTCCTAGAGCCTTAGCGAATTTCGAAACAGATGGTTTTATTAAACTTGTTGCTAAAGAAACCACAGGAAAACTAATAGGTGCTCAAATATTAGCTCATGAAGCTGGAGAAATAATTCAAAGTGCAGCACTCGCCATTCATAATGAAATGACAGTAGAAGATTTAGCTGGACAGCTATTTCCTTATTTAACCATGGTAGAAGGATTAAAGCTTTGTGCTCAAGCCTTTAATAAAGATGTATCAGAATTATCTTGCTGCGCTGGTTAGATAATTAGCTTTGCAGTTTCAAAAATAAATATTATGTTAAACATTAAATTAAGATTTTAATTTTAAAATTCTTCTGGCACCATTTAACACCACAAAAGCGATAATAAAGCCTATAATAAGATCTGGATAACGAGAACCAGTAAACGCCACTAGCACTCCAGCAACTATAACGCCAATATTGGCGATAACGTCATTGGCTGAGAATATCCAACTGGCCTGCATATGAGCACCAGCGTCTTTTTTATTAAAAATCAAAAACAAACAAACAACATTAGCTACTAAGGCTAACAAACCTATGGCAATCATTAAACTAGAGACAGGTTCACTGCCATAAATAAAGCGCCTGATCACTTCACTTAACGCGCCTAAAGCTAAAATCCCTTGTAACCAACCAGATGCATGAGCTATTGATAACTTGTCTTTAACAGCTTTACCTACAGCAAGAATGGCTAAACCATACACCGCAGCATCAGCTAGCATGTCAAGTGAGTCTGCAATTAAACCTGTAGATTGCGCTATCCAACCCAGAATAATCTCTACAAAAAACATCAAACCATTAATTAATAATAACCAGCGCAGAATTCGGAACTCTTGGGCTTCATTACCTTTGGCCGCCTCGTGTACTGCTAAAGCTTCTTCATGGCTACTCTCTTTGGTACTTGATAAAACAGCGCCATAGGACAAAGATTCAAGTTTAGTGGCTATTTCGGCTAGATTATCATCGTGGTATACGGTCAATTTTCGATTCGGAATATCAAAGACTAAGCCCACTTTCGGTTCTACATCTTCAAGTACCAAGCGGATCATCCGCTCTTCTGAAGGGCAGTCCATTTTAGGAATTGTGAATTCGCTGACAAATTTTCCTACAAGGGCTTCTTGAGCATCATTTTCAGGTGCTACGCCTGTTTGACATGAACCGCTACAGCATTTTGACATAGTTATATTCTCAGTTGTTTTTCCGTTAAAAAAGAGGTGTATATAATTATAAACATTGATATACACATTAATTGTTTAAGAAGTTAAGCTAGTTTAAACTCTATTGTTACTAGAGAGTCAAATTTACTATCACTAAAGAGCTAACAGGGTACTTTATGAAAATAGGTGAACTTGCAAAATTGTCAGGTTGTTCAATTCAAACCATTCGTTATTACGAAAAAGAGCAACTATTATTTGCTATTGAACGCAGTGAAGGTAATTTTCGTTTATACAACAAGCAAACGTTTAAACAGCTTCTATTTATAAAGCAATGCCGTTCATTAGATTTATCTTTAACTGAGATTAGGCAACTGGTAAGTCTCAGAAAAAATGCTGACAATAGCTGTAATTCAGTTAATAGCATGATAAATACTCATCTTGAACAAGTTGAACACCGCATTACTCAGTTAGAAGGTTTACGCAAAGAATTAAAAGAACTCAGTAAGAGCTGTTCAAGAAACAGAGCAGTGAATGAATGCGGTATCTTGCAAAATATAACCGCACATTCGTCTTTAAAGAATAGCTAAGCGTTACTCACTACGATGTTTTAGTTTATTTTGAAAGTAATAAACAATGAAAAAACCTATAACCGCGATTTGTGCCAACAACCCTTGCCAAGTTGAGCCGATACCAACCCAACTGATTTCAATATGAATGGGTAACGGTGATATGGTGACTATCGCTGCCTCTTGCAGAGCTGATATCGCTTTGCCCATTAAAATAAATGCTAAGGCTAATAACAAATAAGTAGTCGTTGAGAAAAAACGCGCAATAGGTAACTTAATTGAATATTTTAATAAACCCCACGCAACAATCGTTAATAAGCCGCATCCAATGATAAATCCCCCTAGAACAACTGAAAACTGAGCAGGAGCTGCTTGTGTTAACAATGATTGATAAAACAATACTGTTTCAAACACTTCTCGGTACACGGCAATAAATGAAAGTGTAGCTAAGCCCCACAGGGTGCCAGTTTGCAACTGACTATTAATATGTTTTTGAATATAAGCTTGCCACTGCTGGGCATTTGTTTTGCTGTGCATCCAAATACCTACATACAACAACATAATTGCGGCGATCATTGCTGCTACGCCTTCCATTACTTCACGACTAGCACCGCTTATGCTAATTAATGACTGTGCTGCGGCCCACGTGGCTACACCTGCGACTAAAGCGCCTAGCCAACCAAAATGAACAAATTTTAAGGCGTCTTTGCGTTGAGTGCGCACCAATACTGTCATTAGCGCAATAATCACCAACAAAGCTTCAAGCCCTTCCCGTAATAAAATCACTAGACTTGCGGTAAATAATGCTCCACTAGATAATGCGGCCCCGGTTAATAATTGCTCGGCTTTATCTAACTGCTTAAATAACTCTTCTGATAATTGAATTAAATTATCTTCCTCACCAGCAATACTAATCACTTGTCTTAAATTAATAAGATTCGCTTCAATACGCTTTCGCAAGACTTCATCCCTAGCGTCTAAACTATTTTCTATTAATTCAAAGCCATCTAGGTAGGCACTAACAGCTAGGGTATTTGCTTTTTCGTAGTCATTTTTATAGTAAGCTTTCAAGGCTGTATTCAGTTGACTTTTAGTGATATTAATAGGACTTTGCTGTTCGTCAAATAGTAACTTGGGCGCAGATCTATATGTTTCAATGAAATTAATATCAACATTTTCATCACTGTCCACTAGCTGAGAAGGACTAAAATTTATCCAATCTTGTAAAGAAAGTTCTTTTGGGAGTTTATCTCTATTATTTGCTGTCTTAAAGGCTAGGCCACCAATATAAAACGCTAATGACCAACGTTGTTGCTCTTTAAGCTGAGTAAAAGCAGGCATAGCCGTATCATCTAAGCCATTAGAAATAGCGTCAAACAATCCTAATATTGATCGATTCATTGCTCGATCTTTATCACTAAAATTTGTCGGCTCTGGCGATAAGTTTTGCGCTAATTCTCCATCACCTTTACCCAACACACCATGACAATTGGAACAATTTTCTTGGTATAAGGTTTGCGTACTTTGTTTTGATAATAGTCGCGTAGGCAAAAGTAACTCAGGTAAAACAGCTAATAATTGTCCACGGATGTCAGCGCTTAGTTGACGAACCTGACTCACGCTGGATTTATTTTTAATTGCCTGCTCCAAGGCTATTGATTGTTCATATATCGGTGACTTTGCTTCACTTCCAAATTGCATAGATGTTTTCTTTACAATAGCCGCTGAGAACTCAAGCATTTCTTGATATTCATCTTCGTTAATAACCTGACCATTTTGCACCGCAGTAATATAATCTACACCGATGTATTCTACCAATTGTGCTAATTGACGTAGTTGAAATACTTCATTATTCTGGGTAGAAAAACTCGGTAACGAAAATAAAGAAAACGACATAAATATTGTAAAGATAATACAAGGTAATCGTTGTTGATTTTTTAAGAAAAAAACACATTGAGACCAAAAAAAGTCGAAGCTGGTATTCATACTAAATAGCCCTAAAAACACGTAATGATGATAATTATCAATTGTAAACTCTATAGCTACGACAGAGTCAAGGATGTGCTTCATTTAATTTAGAATTCAACACAATCAGGTATTAATATTGAAGCACTCATTAATATAGGTAAAAAGTAATTCATCACTACTTTCCCGCAGTGATAACCAATTAGCCTTATATATGTATATGGGGAGATGCTATTCCCCTTATTTGTATCAGAATTTCGCTTCAGAATTAACTTTAAGTACTTCACCAGACATAGACATCAAAAAATAAATAGTTTCTTCACTTATCTTGTTAGATGCACTGACAACATAACGGTTAGCTTCTGCTGCATATAATTTGTAATCTTCAACAGTTAACCCCTTCCAATTTCTATTTAATTTTCCAACGGTAAAACCGAAATCTTTGAAAGTTAATTGTTGAGTCGTTTTCATTGCAATTTGAATAGCGTCCTTGGGACTGACTTTTCCATGTTCAGCATGTGCAAGCACAGAACCTGTTTTAAACATTAATACGATAAATAAGGTAACGATTAGCTTTTTCATTTGAACTCCAAAATATAATATAAATTAATTTTAAAATGTATTTGTTTACTTTCTTAACCTAATTTTAAGGTGATTATTTAAGACCATGCTTGGTATATTCACCTTTTACGATTAATTGAACGGTTACCGGAGCATCCGTTTTGTTTTTCCAGTACCAGCCATGAGAGCCAGAAAATGGTGCTGTAAAGCTCCCTTTCATTTCACCCAACGTTGCTATTGCATAACTTTCAAAATATCCCGTGGTGTCTCCTTCAGGCTCACCATGTAGATCAAAATACAAAGCAGTACTATCTGTGATCCATTCATACTCAAGCTTTTGGTATTGCGCCATGATAAATTTATATTCAACACCGCGCCCAGCAGGAACAATTACTTCTATTGTTTCTGTCCCACCCTTTGATTTTTCTGATGCTTCCTGTGAAGAAAGTGGAACAGGTTCTTCTGCTTTTACGTTGTGAAAAACGGTTAAGCCAAGTTTATGCCCAATACCTGATGGATCTATGTTGTATTCAGCAGGTAATATTATGGTGAATAGCGTGATGGCTGCGAATACTAAGCTGAACATTGTGTATTTGATCAGCGCAGCATTGGTTAATGTAATAGTTTGTGGCGTTGTTTGTTGCATCGTTTTATCTCTTAAAATAGGTAAAAAATTTAATAAGTAAAAATTTAATCAATTAGTTAATGAAGTAACCAGTCAGTTGAAAACCTACCAACATAAATCCAGCACTCATCAACAAGCAGTTAGTGTTCGTCGCAAAACGAGTAAAACTACTATGTTTACGCCAAAAATTAATAATTAATAGAATGAAGGCTAAGGCTGTAAACTGACCTAATTCAACTCCCACATTAAAGGCAATTAAATTGGCAATTAAACCGTCATTAGGAAGTTGAAATTCTTGTAACTTAGTTGCCAAACCAAAACCATGAAAAAGACCAAAAATCAGTACAGCAAGCTTGGCATTGGGTGATTTACCTAAAAGCCGATTAAAGCCACCTAAATTGTCAAAGCCTTTATAAACAACTGACAGACCAATAATGGCATCAATTAAGTAGGTGTTAACTTGAATGTCACTGATAACGCCATAAAGCAACGTTAAGCTGTGCCCCAGCGTAAACATGCTGACATACAACAAAACATCCCGACTTCTATATAAAAAGAAGAGTACACCTACGAGAAACAATAAATGGTCGTATCCCGTCACCATGTGCTTAGCACCGATATACAAAAATGGAATGATTTGTACGCCAATATTTTGCTGCAAAAAGGCACGGGTACTTTCATCTACGCCATGGGCAAACGCTTCGATGGGCAACCATATAGCAATTAGAGCGATAAGGCTGAATA
>CEWQ01028183.1_pt1 | contig 18708 bp, 27 predicted proteins | sample 531161 | NCBI WGS metagenome assembly CEWQ01 (sample SAMEA2621548, study PRJEB7988) | marine metagenome | isolation source: saline water (ENVO:00002010), including | reverse complement strand
CCTGTAGTAGAAAGCGGTAGAGGTCTAGGTCATCTTCCGGGAACATTAGTAGAGAAGATAAATCCTTACTTAATACCTATACTCGAAGAGATGAATAAATACCTGACCAAGGCGACGGTAGAGATATACAGGAAAAAGAATATCATTGAGCTCTGCCCTTTAGAATATATGAGAGGTAGAAACTTTCATGGTTGCTTTATGATTTTAGATGAAGCGCAAAACGCTACTTTCGAACAGATTAAGATGTTCATCACTAGAATCGGGCAGGATTCAAAGGCTGTCATTAATGGAGACCTAAGACAGTCAGACTTAGGCGCTCAACAAGGAGGACTGTATACATGTATGAGAAAGCTTGCGGAAATCCCAAAGGTTGGTGTCTGTAAGCTAGATTATGAAGATATCGTTCGAAGTGATATCATCTCCAAAATACTGAGACAGTTAAATAAAAAGGAAGATGAGGCAGAGGAAAAGAACGGCGGCGACCCAGTCAAATATTTTTAATATAACATAGGAGTTGAATAGATGAAGTTACTAAAGTCAATAGCTCCCCACATGTACGTAGCCTTCTTGATCGCTGTCGCTGTTGGGATGTACGCTCTAACCTACAGTGTAAATGAGCTAAAAAAAGAAATACGCGAGATATATACCCTTCATGTTCAACAAGCGGCCCAGATAGACATACTTCTAAACCTTAGACTTAGAGAAAGCAGGGAAGAAGAACAGGCATGGATTCAGAAAACTAAGGAAAAGTATAAGGAATTAGAAGAATAATCTTGCCGAAATAGAGATCCATGTCTATAATATCATAGACATACTTTTTGTTGCGGGGTAAACATGCCAACTTATGATTATGAATGTTCCGAGTGTGGACATCTAGAAGAAATGTATCAGAAATTCTCTGAAGAAGAGACCAACACATGTCCAGAGTGTTCCGCTAAGACGTATGGTAGGGTCACTTTGCAGCCTCCTCTTGGCTTTGTTAAGGGTGAGGCCATAACTGTTCGGCAGCTTGCTGATAGAAATACAAAAAAAATGGGACACTACGAGCTCGAAGATCGCCGTAAGGCTGACAATATGGAGACGCACAAAAAGAACAAGGAAGCTAACGCTTCTAGAAACAAAATAAACAAAATGACGGCCAAACAAAAGCGTAACTATATAGAGAATGGTGACTAATGAATGAAACCAACCGAGCGGATATTCCGCACACGGCAGTTATTAATTTTACTATTATTGTTCATAAAGTACTAAAAGACGGTAGCCTAGACCCTATTCCCGTCTCTACAGATGAGCTAAATAAACATGGAATCGCGCCAAATGCTTCTATTAAAATTGATGGAATTGATAGGGCGTCATGTATAGATAACATTAAAAAGAAACTGGAGAAATTCAATGGCTAGATGGGAAAATGAGAACCTAGAGGGTCTAAACTTACCAGACCCAGAGAAGAAAGTTTACATGTTCTTTGGTGCAGGTGGAGAAGAGTCAAAAGAGCGTGACGCCTTTGTGAAGACTGTTGATAACGGAGGTTTCATGACTTACTATATTAAGTATGGTCGAGGAGATCTTTTAGATCCGCTTGGTACAGATAGAGGTAAGCACAGCAGGCCATACTTTGACTTTAAAAAAGTAACTAAGGATGTATATAGCTATTATATGCAGTACATTACAAATTCTGAAAGAATCTTTTTGACAAGAGCAAGAAGAGCATTAATGGAGATTAATTAAATGACTAAAAAAGGCAGACTTTCGAAAAAAGAACAGGCTTATATCGCTAAACACAGCGACGACGGCATTGCAGATATCGCAGAGGTATTAGATAGATCCGAGGGTGTTGTTAGCAAAGAGCTATCTAGGCAGGAAGATGCTCCCGAACTTCCAAAAGCGGGCGACCTAATGGCTAGAAATGAGAAGTACGGATCTGTCACTATGACAGAGCAGGCTTCTATGCTTGGAGATGAGTCTAAAGACGCACAGTCTAAAGATGCACAGCCCGAAGAGGATAAACCCAAAGAGGTAAATATTGCCCGACGACACAGAGGGGCAATCCATAGAATTAAGGACAAATAGTATGATTTGCACAGTTAGAGACGAGCATATACGTAAACTTATAATGGAAGACATTTCCATGACTTGGAAGTGCACGCTAGACGATGGGACTATTGTGTGGGGTGACTATGAGCGTCCCGGAGTTCCTGAAAGCCCTTGGGTTAGACTTCAAGAGTTCTGCAAGAAGAGCGGACGATGTGTAGCCAAAGCTCAGGTGATTGTTATGGGTGCTCCTGAAGAGATCGTATTTGAAAATGAGAATGGCCTAGATGGATTCTTTATTGCTAGAGGATTTTCTAAGGACATAGATATGGTTACTGGAGATGGCCCATCATACCAACATATGACATTCGGGCTATTAGAAGACGACCTAAAACAAGTTAACATTAAGAAATATAGCTGGCCTGAATGTGAATTTGAAGACTTTTCACAACAAAGAAGAGCTACCGAAGAAAACCTTTCTTTTATGATATGGCGAGATGGCGAGACAAAGAAGCGAAGTGAGCAGATTCAAGTCACCCTCGACAGGTGAGTATTGTACTGTCGCTCAATATATAGCAGAGATACTTATCCAGAGAAAAGCAGAGGCCGACAATAAAGGTTCTTTGACTTATAAGTTCTGGAATAAAACTCAAAGAAAGAACTACACTAGGCAAGTACAGGCTGTAAGCACCTTAATAGGAAAGTTTGGAGAGCCAGCGGTGTTTGATTATATAATCAATACAAACAGGAGGGTGTACTCAGCATCTCCTAAGTGGGTAAAAGAAGCTGTAGAACAGCATAGGTTAGTTCTAGACCGACGACCCAAACAAGAAAACAAAGTAACAGAAGTATCTAGAGATAATATAGAGTCTCAGCCAAGAAAAACATTTGGCAAGAAAACACTTTTTTCAAAATTGAGGAGCACTGATGGCAAGAGCCAAAAATAACGATCCAGCTTTTATTAAAGAGATAGTCAAGAAGTACGGGAATGTTATCTCTACTGGAGCACAAGTTCTTGAAAGAAGAAAAGACTATAAGATAATTACAGTTAGTCCATCTGTCGATCTTTCTCTAGGTGGAGGAATTAAAGAGGGTTCTTGGGTTATCCTTACAGGAGATCCTAAATGTGGAAAGACAACCACAGCATTACAGATAGCGGCAAACTGCCAAAAGGAAGGGCGCCCAATTATATATCTAGATGCAGAAGGACGATTAAAAGAAATGAACCTTCTTGGCGTCGATGGTCTTGATAGAGATAAGATGAAAATCATCCACTCAGAAGATGAACCGTTAAGCGCAGAAGCTTTTTTAGATATTGCAGTCAAGCTGGTAAGCGCAAAAGAGAACGAAGGATGTGTCTGTATTATAGATTCGACATCTGCCCTAATACCGGAAAAAGAATTAGATGGAGATATGTCTCCGGGAAGAGCTGGATTACCTAGAATACTATCTATATTCTGCAAAAAGATGGGGCAGATTGTTCCGAATCAACGAGCGACCATGATTATCATAACCCATTTCATTGCAAATACATCTGGGTACGGCGCGTCTCGTATGCCTGACTGTGGTAAAAAAATCCAATACCAAGCAGACACTAGAATGGAAGTGAAGTCAATGACTCCGTGGATTCAAAGCGATAAGCAGATTGGTCAAGCAGTCAACTGGAAGGTTATCTGTTCATCTATAGGGTCTCCGGGAACTGAGTGCCAAAGCTGGATTAAATATGGTCACGGAATAGATAAAGTTCAAGAGCTTGTTATGCTTGGTTTAGATATTGGGCTTATTGGCAAAGCTGGAGCTTGGCTAACATGCGAATTCATGGCAGAGCATGCTGGTATAGTTAAAGAAATAAAGCCTGAAATAGATATCAAGAATATTGAAGAAGTTCTAAAGGCTGTTAAGTTTCAGGGGCAGGAAAGATTATACAATTTTTTACTTGCAAACGAGAAAGTATTTGGTATACTAGAAGAAGAGATCAAGGCAATGCTATGATTATTATAGGTTTAGATGGGAAAGAGCATAAATGGAACCCGTCTAGGAAGCAATCCTCTGTCGGAGATGAAAACAGATCAAAGTTACACATTAAAGCGAGAGCAATCCTAAAAGATTTGTTTCCGTTTGATAGGGTTCTAGAAGAGTTAACACTTCCCGGAACTAAGACAAGTTCCAGAAGGACATTATTACATGCTGATTTTTACATACCAAACAGAAGTTTAATTATTGAAGTTCATGGAGAACAGCACTTTAAGTTTAACTCCTTTTTTTACAAAGACAAAATGGCGTTTTTTAAAGCAAAGGCTAGAGACACTGACAAAGCGTCTTGGTGTGAGTTAAATAGTATGAACTTGGTTGAACTAAACTATAACGAAAAAGAGCCTGAGTGGAGAGTGAAGTTTGACTAACGAACAAAAAGCGGTTGAGTTTCTACAGAAGTTAGATGACTGGGTAGAAGATAGAAATGCGGATCTTGTTAAGAAGAACAAGGATGTAGAGGGTATATTAAACCTAAGTTCCGATGATATCAATAATATGGATACTACTTTGGCTTTATCTAACAGTTTTATACTTTTTGCGCATGCAGAATACCTTCAGTCTATATATAATAAAGAGAAGTCAGTGTTAGACTTTTGTAACAATAGCATTTGGTATATCGTTTCAGACAAAATGGAGAACTATGGCGGACAGTATTCAAAATGGGAAGTCCGGTATTTTTCCGCAATAAAAGAAAACCCTCTAGCTTCAGAGCTGAATAAGTTAAAGACATCAGCGGAATCTAGAACAACAAGGATTTCAGGAAAGATTGATATAGTCAAAAAGATGGCTACAGTCCTACAAGATTTAGGAAAAAGGAGAAATTATTAATGTCTACTCTTGATACAGCAAAAGAGCTACTTAGAAAGGGTATAGCCCTTAATGATTCCGAGCTAATAGAAATGGCTAATTCTCTCATAGAGGCGGGAGCAGCGGCTGAAACAGCTGTTCAATCTAACGTTACACAGGTTGTTGAGCAACCTGCCCCGCCTGAGAGGGTTACTGTTGATGACTTTTCAATGACAGGTAGACAAGAAACAAAGGGTTCCACAGAACCAGTCAATATGGTTAATCGCGGAGAAAATCTTTTCACTGACGACAAGTTAGAACATATGGATATTGAGACCCCCTCTTTCACTCCTTCTCCAAGAAGAGAGACTCCCCCAAAAACCGAACAGAAATGCGTTGATTGCAACAAAACTGTAGAAGTAGCAGATGTCCACAGGAGAGAGTTCTTTGTGTGCGATGATTGCTTATCAAATAAAAGAAGATAACTTTAATAATAGGAGGCAGCATTATGCCATTTGGTAGAAAACGAGGCGACGACAGCGACGGTACTCGTGAAGATAGAAAAGAAGATAGGAAAGATGACCGTGAAGAGAAAATAGAATCCAAGAGGGATTATAAGCTAGATAAAATCAAGGCTCTCACAGCCAAAGCTGTTGCTGTTGCGAAAAAACGAAAATGGTTGGTATTCATGATTGGTTTGGGCCTTCTGGCTTATGTTGTAATTTCAAAGAGTGGAATTGGCGGAGGTGGCGGAGTTCTAGAAATCATCAAGGGGTTCTTTTAGGGGTGTATATTGTCAAAACCAAAACCCAAAACGTCCGATACAAATGGGCGACATGTTCCGCCGCCAACCTTTTACCACAGAGACTATACTAAGCGCCAACCTGAACCACCACTCAAGGTTCCTGTGTTTAGGCAGGGCGCTTTTGACCTAGCATCTAAGGTTCTATCTTTTGTAGAGGATAAAGACCTAAGGGATAAACTTATTGAACTTTTGTCTAATGAGTATTTTAGTGATAATTTTTTGTATCAGAAACATAAAAAGGAAATTGAGGAATGAAAAAGTTAAATATTGAGGTTAAAGATTTTGTGTTAGGGTTATTGTTGGGTGTTAGTTCCTGTCTAGTTATCTATATTTATCACAGTGTATAGAGTTAAGTTCTATGGCAAATAACCAAAAAAATAAACGTAAGCTAGAAGACTTGGCGGCAGAGAGAGCTGTTCTGTCTGGATTATGTCAGTATGGATTAAGTGTTTCACTCGATTCAGACTATCTAGAATCCGGACATTTTACAGACCCTACCAACCAAATTATCTTTGGTTGCATCAAGAAGGTTTTAGAGAAAGCTAACAAGGTAGAATTATCTTCCTTACTTTCTGCTGCTAATCAGCTTGGATGTTATGAAAATATAAACAACCAAGAAGAGATTGGTTTTTTACGTTCTCTGTTTAACTTTCCAATACATGAAGAAAATGTTTCAATACACGCTGGAAAACTAGCGAAGCTAGGGATAGCAAGAGAAGTCAAGAAGACATTAGCTATTTGCTCTAGTAAGATTGATGAGGTCACAGGAGATGAAGATATAAATGATATCATCTCCCTTATAGAAACTCCTGTTCTTGATGCCACGTCTAAAATATATCAAGGTTCTGATAATAAACCTGAAGTAATTGGCGATGAAATAACAGACTATATAGAGTTTCTAAAAGAAAACAAAAACGAGATGATTGGCATAAGCACGGGATTCCCCGCTTATGACGAGGCTATCGGAGGAGGGCTAAGAAGAAAGTGCGTGGATCTAATTGCCGCTAGACCTAAAGTCGGTAAGTCCATGTTTGGCGACGCTGTAGCTATGCATGTTTCTAAAAATTTAGGAATCCCAGTACTTGTTCTAGATACCGAGATGTCTAAAGAAGACCACCTTAATCGGATACTGGCAAACTTAAGCGGTGTTGAAATTAACACTGTCGCTAGCGGAAAGTTTGATAATAATCAGCTAAATACAGAAAAAGTAGAAAACGCAGCGAATGAGCTAGGAGAAATACCATTTCACTATGTGAGTATTGCAGGTCAGCCGTTTGAGAATATCCTCAGTATTATGCGTAAATGGGTTTATCAGGAGGTTGGCTTTGATTCAAACGGAAGAACTAAGGATTGTCTGATCGTGTATGACTACCTTAAGCTAATGGGGTCAGAAAGTATTAGCTCATCAATGCAAGAGTATCAGGTTCTTGGTTTCCAGATTACACAGCTACATAACTTCTGCGTTAAGTACGACGTACCATGCCTTAGTTTTGTACAATTAAACAGAGATGGAATAACAAAAGAATCAACAGACGTTGTTTCAGGTTCTGATAGATTGATTTGGCTCTGTACGAGCTTTAGTATTTTTAAGCTAAAGTCTGCCGAAGAGATGGCAGATGATACAGAAGAGAACGGGAACAGAAAGCTGGTGCCTATTGTCGCTCGTCATGGCGCAGGACTAGATGATGGCGACTATGTAAACATGAACATGTTTGGGAAGTTTGGCAAGATAGTAGAGGGTCAAACTCGCAATGAATTGAGAACTAAATCAAATATTAAGGATACAGGTTTTGAATCAGGAGATCAACAACCAGCAGATATTGAAACTGTCTAATCAGTTATTTGCTAAGCTTCCACAGCTTCTAAAATATTTCAATATAGATCACGTAGAATACCCCAACAGGTTTGCTTTTGCATGCCCTATTCATGGAGGAGACAATGCAGAAGGTTGTACTATTTTTACCGATGGAAATACAGCTAAAGGAAACTGGAACTGCTGGACTAACCACTGCGAGGAAGACTTTTCTAGAAATCTATTTGGGTTTATTAGGGGCGTGCTATCTAATAAGCGAGCCTCAACGGTTAATATTGTCGATACAATTACTTTCTGCTTAGAGTTTTTAAATCTTGATATTTCTGAACTTGACCTGCTACAAGATATAGAGAGCAATAATACAATTAAGCTTTTGGATGTTTTTAACAGGGAGCCAGAGAGAGAGCCTCCAAAAGTAGACAGAGAAGTTATTTTAGAAACAATACAGATACCAGCTAAGTACTATATCAATAGAGGCTACACTACTGACATATTAACTAAATTCGATATTGGTCTTTGTGACAAAAAAAATAAGCCAATGTCAGGAAGAGTTGTTGTCCCAATCTACGATGAAGGCTATAATTACATTGGATGCATAGGTAGGTCTTGTTATGAGAACATGCAGCCTAAATGGTTACACAGTAAAGGCTTTAGAAAAAGCTCATATCTGTATGGGTTAAACATGGCAAAAGATAAAATACTTGAGACAGCCACGGCAGTTTTAGTTGAGGGTCAAGGAGATGTTTGGCGTATGCACGAAGCTGGTGTAGAGAATACAGTTGGTATTTTTGGAGCCAACCTTAGTGATGACCAATTAGTTTTATTAGAACAGAGCGGCGCTCTCAATCTAGTTATACTTACAGATTATGATGACGCTGGACATAGAGCGTCAGAGCAAATTATGAAAAAATGCGGAAGGCGATTCAATTATTACAGACCCAACATATCAGAAAAAGACGTAGGTGATATGTCTATAAGCAAAATCAAAACTGAAATACTAGAAGAACTACAAGGAGTTTTATAATGACAAGAATCTTAGCTTTTGCTGGAAAAAAGCAATCGGGTAAAAATTCATGCTGTGCCTTTCTGCATGGATATCAAATGCGGTCTTACCATATTATCGAAGGTTTTGATCTAGACACTGAAGGGAGGATTATCGTAGATGCTGTTTCTACTGATATCTCTGGGCCAGAAGAAACAAATAAAGGTGTTTTAGATGTAACTAGAACTGACCCAGAGTTTGCCCCGTGGGCCGCACACAACATGTGGCCATTTGTAAAACATTATTCATTTGCTTCTTCTCTTAAGGAGATCTCGTGTGGGCTATTCGGGCTAACAAAGAAGCAGTGCTACGGAACAGATGCGGATAAAAATAGCCCTACATGGATTAAATGGGAAGACATGCCGGGCTATACCGGAAGCGAAACAGGTAGAATGAGCGCCAGAGAGTTTTTACAGGTCTTTGGCACAGATATTTGTCGGCATATCTACACGGATATCTGGGTGGATAGAACTATGAGAAGTATCAGAGAAGAGGGCTCTTTGATGGCTGTAATATCTGACTGTAGATTTCCAAACGAATCAAAGGCAATACAAAAAGCTGGAGGCAAGGTCATTAAACTAACTCGTGGTATAAATGGCGATAGCCATTCTAGCGAGTCCTCTGTTGACGATATTGAACATGATGCCGTTATTGATAATAGGAAATTATCTTTAATAGAAACGAACATAGAGGTAATATCTCTGTTAGAAGAATGGGGATGGCTCGGTAGCGTTATCGAGACACCCAGTCCTACGCTTCCTGTAGAAGATCCAAATCTTCTAGGTGGCATCCAAAAGATTAAGGAATAATATGTTAGTAACGTATATACGCAGCTCTAGCTATAATAATTTTGAATACTGTCAGATGCAATACTTTATAACCTATGTTTTAGGTCATCAGAGTGTCTCTGGTAAAAAAGCCCAGCTGGGAACAATCGTCCATAAGGTCATGGAGGTACTAGGTGGATGTAAAAAGATTTTACAGGACAAGGGCGAGATGGTATTAAATGATGACGGTCTAGGAGAGATAGAGTTTACCAAAAGAAAGCTCAATACAAAGAAGTTTGTAAACGAGATCGTCAAGAGAAGTTATGAATACTACACTGAGAACTGTACTCATCACTATACAAATGCCGACTATAAGTTCTGTGAAGAGACAACTTGGGAAGGCCTACTGTATGATGATGGGAATTTCGATCCTCGAAAGAGAAATATTATTGCGTCAGAACCTCACTTTGATATTGCTATTGAAGAAGACTGGGCAAAATTCTCATATGAAACAGAAGATGGAGAAACTCTACAGGGCCAGTTAGCCATTAAGGGCACTATTGACTTAGTAACAGAGATTGATGGAGGTGTCATCGAAGTTATTGACTGGAAAACAGGAAAAAGATTAAATTGGGCTACAGGAGAGAAGAAGACATACGAGAAGTTGTGTGAAGACCCGCAGTTAATGCTTTACTATTATGCTATTTCTAAAAAGTTTCCTGAATATAAGGATGCTATCATGTCGATATTTTATATACGTGACGGTGGGCCATTTAGTATTTGTTTTGAAGACTCAGATAAAGAGAAGTTCTTAGGCATGTTGAAAGACAGGTTTGAAGAAATCAAGAAAACAGTTAATCCAAAAATGCTATCTAGAAGACAAGCACATTGGAAGTGTACGAAGCTCTGTGATTTTTGTAAGAATGATTGGCCCGGAACTAAGGACAATATATGTAGGCACGTAAGTAATAATCTAGAGCAGTATGGTATGATGGATACTGTTCAAAATTGCACTAAAGAAGGTTTCAGTATTGGACACTATGAGGCTCCGGGATGATAGAGATAAAAATTACAGAAGAAATGAAAAAGAGAGCATGGGCTAAATCTCGTGAAATGGGTGTAATACGTAACTCTATTATGAAGGGTGACGGAAATATTGCAGGTTTTTTAGGAGAAGAGGTTGCAAACATAGTTATTGATGGTACAATAAATAATACATACGACTATGATGTGGTTTCAAAAAGCGGAATTAAATATGATGTTAAAACTAAAAGATGTACATCTCCGCCAAAACCATATTATGATTGCTCTGTTGCAAACTTTAACACTGAGCAAAAGTGTGACAGATATGTGTTTGTCAGGATAGAAAACAAAAATAAGAAATGGGGCAACGCATGGGTTCTTGGTTGGCTTGAGCATGATGAGTATTTCAAAAAAGCTCGGAAGCTAACTAAGGGTCAGATTGATCCGTCTAATAAGTTTGTTGTTCGGGCAGATTGCCATAACGTTGCTATATCAGAATTGAAAGAATTTACAAATTATGACTTGGGTTCCACTAAATAATAAGACACACTTTAGCTTACAGAGAGGTTTCTCGAAACCCGATGAGCTAGCAGCTAAGTGTAAAGAGTACGGCTATCCAGCCTGTGCTATCACAGATATTAATACTATATCTGGCGCTGTTAATTTTTACAAAGAGTGCAAGAAGAATGATATTAAACCTATCATGGGATGTACTGTTGAGTTTGAAAACCATAAAAGCAAGACCTATATAGCTAAGAACAAAGAGGGTTGGTATGCGCTTATTGATATTGTTTCTAAAAGGAATACGTATTCTGATGATGTAATCAAGAAACTTCTCAAGGTCTCTCTAAATGAGAACCTTATATGTATTGATGACCTAAAGCAAAAGCCAGCATATTATGTCGATCCTAAAGACGCAGAACTACACAGGATACTTTTATGCTCAGGCATGAAAACCAGCATGAAGAAAGCTAAAGACAAGATCGTTTCTGATTCGTTTAAGCATCTGAAACCCTTCTTTAAGAGCGACGGCCATTACCTGCCTAGTCCGAGCGATGTTGAAAAGACCTATAGCGAAGAACAGATAAAGCTCAGTCTAGAAATTGCTGATCAATGTGAAGAGTATGATATTCTTGGTAGTCCAATGCTTCCTGCGTTTGATTGTCCGGAAGGGTATACAGAAGATGAATACTTAAAGCAGCTCTGTAGAGAGGGCTGGAAGAAGTTCTTAGAGGATACTGGTATCATCAAAGACGAAGACAAGAAGGATGAATACCTGAAAAGAATTAAGAACGAGATGAGTGTAATTTTTAATGCTAATCTTTCTGGTTACTTTCTGATTGTTCAGGACATTGTTAACTACGTCAGGTCTGAAGGGTGGCTTCCGGGCCCGGGAAGAGGGTCTGCTGCTGGATGTTTGATTTCATACCTTATTGGCATTACAGAAATTGATCCTATCAAGTATGACTTAATCTTTGAGAGATTTTACAATGCTGGACGTAATACTGAGGGACATGTATCCCTTCCAGATATTGACTTAGATGTTCCCGCTGAAAAGCGAGACGAAGTTATTGGGTATATTAAATCTAAATACGGGGAAGATAATGTCGCGCAAATGTTGACATTTAATAAGCTACAAGGTCGAGCGGCACTTAAGGAAATCATGCGTATCAATAGTGCCGTTTCTTTTGGAGAAATGAACGATGTAACTAAAAACATACCTAACGAAGCTGATGTTTCAGATCTTTTAGAGGAGAGCGGTGAGGGTTCGCTAATCCGGTGGACGCTTGCTTATCAGCCAGAAGTTCTAGATAGATGGTGTAAGCTAAATAGTGATAATGATTTGGTTGGGCCGTTCGCAGCGATTTTTCAGCAAGCAATTGACATTGAGGGTACTATAAAGTCTCAAGGTAAACATGCTGCCGGAGTTATTATATCAGCAAATAAACTAAACCAAGTTTGTCCTATGGTTAAAGATAAAAGTAAAAATCTCATCGCCGGTTTTGAAATGGGTGATTTAGAAGATCAGGGTCATGTTAAATTTGATATACTAGGTATTGACTTACTTAGTAAAATCATGGAAATTAAGGAGCAAGAATGAGTAATAAGAGCGACTATAAGTCAGTCATTTTTTCTGGCTGTGCTATTGAATCTAAAAGCGTAAGCTTGTGTGATTTAAGACATTTTCTACCACAATATAAAGGGTATACTACTGGTGCTTATCAAGTCCATTCAGATAACCCTCGTCATAAATACAGCGAAATCTTTAAAGATATAGATGAAGCTGTTAATAAGTTTGTTGAATTAAAAGGATTACTTAAATGAATTTTAGAGATATAATTGTATTTGACTTTGAGACAGGTTCTAGAAACCCGCTCACAACACAGCCAACGCAGATTGCCGCTATTGCCCTACATGGGCGTAAGCTAACAATTCAGCCCGGCGGAATCTTCAACAGTGAGATTAGACCTATCATTGATGATAAGAAAGCTATTGAAGCTGGGGTTGATCCGCTAGAGCAGGAAGCCCTAGATATCACTGGTAAGAACAGAAAAGATCTCGCTAAAGCTCCGTTACCAAAAACAGTATGGAAAAAGTTTGAGGACTTCTGTAATAAGTTTAACTTTAGAGGCTCGTCTTATACTGCTCCTATTGCTGCTGGATATAATATCATTGGTTTTGACATGCCTATCGCCCAGAGAATGTGCGAAATGTACGGCACAACCGATGTGAAGGGCAGACAGGCTGTCTTCAATCCAATCTTTAAGCTAGACTTGATGGATATGGTATTTTCTTGGACAGAAAACAATCGAGACTTTAAGAGTATCAGCATGGACTTTTTACGAGAGTACATGGGATTCCCAGAAGAGAGCAAAGAGAACGCTCACGACGCGCTTCAGGACGTAAAGGATACAGCAAACATCCTTATTAAGTTCCTTAAGTTTCAGAGAAACATTTCACAAAAAACTAAGTTTGAGAAGGCATTTGCAAATGGCGAATTCTACGTTTAATATTGACGATTTCCAAGATGACAAAGTATGGGACTTGATTTGTGATGGAAGAACCAAAGGGGTATTCCAGCTAGAGTCTCAGCTTGGTAGGTCTTGGTCAAAGCGGGTTAAGCCTCGTAATATAGAAGAACTTGCGGCGCTAATTTCAATCATTAGACCCGGATGTTTAAAGGCGTTTACTGAGGGTAAGTCTATGACTCAGCACTACGTAGATAGAAAAGCGGGTATCGACGAGGCTAAATATCTTCACTCTAGTCTTGAGCCAATTCTCAGTGAGACTTATGGAGTTCTTGTGTATCAAGAACAGTCCATGAAGATCGCTCAGCAGCTTGCCGGATTTGACCTCAAAGAGGCAGACAACCTCCGTAAGGCTATTGGAAAGAAGAAAGCTGGTCTCATGGCAGAAGTTAAGAAGTCCTTCCTGTCTGGAGCGACAGATACTGAGGGTCTTGACAAAGAGACGGCAGAAGAAATCTTTGGCTGGATTGAGAAATCTAACCGCTATGCATTTAATAAGTCTCATGCCGTTTCTTATGCTGTTAACGCATACAGAAGCGCGTACTGTAAGGTTCACAGGAAGATGAGATTCTTTGAGTCTTATCTCAATCACTCAGAAAGAAAGCCAGACCAGCAAGTTGAAATCAAAGAACTTGTGTCTGACGCAAAGCTATATGACATAGAAACGCTACCTCCTAGATTGGGACACTTCTACTCATCCTTTACTGCCGCAGAGGACAATATATACTTTGGCATTACGAACATTAAAGGTGTCGGTACGGCTGAGACTGAAAAGATGTTAGATTTAGTTCCAGAGCTAGAGAAGAAATTAGGCAAAACTTTTGCAGAGTTTACTTGGCTAGACACTCTATTTAACTTAGGTCTAAAGGTAAACAAAACATGTATCGAGGCGCTTATAACTGTTGGTGCTTTTAACGGTAAGAATAATACCAAACATAGAAACGCTCTTCTCTATGAATATAAGAGCTATAGAGATTTGTCTATCAGGGAAAGAGAATGGCTATCTGATAATTATAACTCGAATGATTCTATCATTGCTGCTATAGATAATATGATAAATAACCTGAAGATAAATTCTAATAGGTTAATTAAAGTGTTTGATGTTCGAAACATTATTGAGTCTCCACCATTTGATCTTACTGACCACCCGAACTGGATTGCGGATGTAGAAAATAAATACATGGGCGTATCGCTGACCTTCTCAAAAACTGATGCTATACAGAGCGCAGCTGTTAACTGTACGTGTAGAGAGATAGCTAACGGAAGAACGGGTAATGTAAACTTAGCAATCCATATAAACTCCTTGCGAGAATACGCTACAAAGAACGGTAAAAATCCGGGTCAGATTATGGCTTTCTTATCTGTAGAAGATTCCACAGCGACTCTTGACTGTGCTGTCATATTTCCTGAAACATATGGCAAATTCAAGGAAGTCCTATATGAAGGCAATACGGTTGTTGCTTTTTGCCAAGTATCTAGTAAAAAAGATACAAGTTTAATCATTAACAAAGTGTCTCAAGTGTAGTAATAGGCTATAATCTTCTATATACATACATTATCGGAGATAGTACATGAATAACTGTAACTTTGTGGGAAGGTTTACTACCGACCCTGAAATAAGAGATGTTGGAAATACCCAACTTGTAACCTTTTCTCTTGCCATTGAAGAGTACCGTAGAGACAAAGAAGGAAACAAGAAGAAGCGAGTCGATTTCTTTGAGTTCGAAGCTTGGGATAGCGGTGGAACAACCATACATAAGATCTGTAAAAAGGGTCAGATCATTGCCATTCACGCCTCTGCTAGGCAGCAAAAATGGACTAACCCGCAGGGTGAGAGCAAACAAAAAACAAACTTCAGAGTACAGAGCTTTAAGATCTTTAATGAAAAAGAAAAAACCAATGATTAAAACCAAAGCGGATATCGACGACAACTTAGATATAATCATGTATCTTGTTACAAAGCTCAATGACCAGTCCGAATCTTACGAGTTTGAGGATTTGCTTCAGGTTGCTTTTCTAGGCTCTCTAAAGGCTATCAAGAATTATGATGCGGAGATTGGCCCACTTAGGAATTATATATTTTCTTCTGTCAGAAATCACCTAATAAAATTCCTTAAGAAGGAGAGTGACTGGCAAGGTCTATCAAAGCTAGAGATCGCCACTCCTTCTGAGTACACAGAGGATCACGATATGTTAGAGTTCCAGATTTTATTAACGGCATATAAAGACAAACTGTTGCCAATGGAAAGAAAGATACTGGATTTTAAATCGAAAGGGTGTACCAGAAAAGATATTTGTGGAGAACTTTTCCTCTCAAAGAATGAATATTATAGTTTGCTATACTCAGGAATAGGAAAGATAAGAAGATATGAAGCGTAAGAAAATACTTTTTTGTTCAGAGGGACACTTCTTACCTACAGGATATTCTGTATATACGAAGGAGGTTCTTTCTCGCCTAAGCGTAGACCCTAGATTCGAAGTGGCCGAGCTTGCCTGCTATGTAGACCAAGCAACAGCAGACAAAGAAGCTCAGAACTGTAACTGGACTATATTCCCAAACCAGCCTGCCAAAGACGGGCCTGAGTGGGATGAATATAAGTCACAAACATCATATGAGTTTGGTGAGTATACATTCAATCATGTACTGCTAGAATTTATGCCCGACTTCGTTGTAGATATACGAGACTGGTGGATGTTTGAATTCCAACAAAGGACTCCGTTTCGAGATTTCTTCAATTGGTGTATAATGCCTACAGTAGATGCCGCACCTCAAAACAACCAATGGATGGATACCTTCGCTAGTGCAGACGCTGTTTTTGCATATTCTGAATTTGGCAAGGATGTATTACTAGAACAGTGTCAAGACTTAAACTTTGTAGATATAGCGTCGCCTTGTGCTAGCCAAGAATTTAATACTATCCATAATAAGACTGCACACAAGCTGAATTTTGGACTATCTGAAGATTCATTTATCGTAGGAACGGTAATGAGGAACCAGAGAAGAAAACTGTTTCCAGATCTATTTAAAATATTTAGAGAGTTCTTAGACTCTAATGATGCTCCCAACGCATACCTCTATTGCCATACGTCTTATCCCGATATTGGGTGGGAAATACCCCAGTTACTTCAGGAGTATGGGCTAACCAATAGGGTTTTGTTCACATATAAATGCAAGAAGTGCGGTCATATTAATGCTTCATTTTTTAATGATGTTATTAATCATTGCTATCAGTGCGCAAACTTTACAAGAGAGCTCGTTGGTATAAATAACAAAATAGAAAGAGATGAGCTTGCACAAATATACAACCTATTTGATGTGTATATACAGTACGCAAATAGCGAGGGGTTCGGCATGCCTCAGCTAGAGGCTTCTCAGTCAGGAGTTCCTGTTATTACTGTTGATTATTCTGCTATGCAATCTGTTGCGGATAATATTGGAGCACTCAAGGTTCCAGTAAGCTATCTTCAAATGGAATGTGAGACTGGGTGCAACAGGGCTATTCCAGACAATAATGTAGCGCTACAGCATATTACTGACCTATACAATACTAGCGACGAGAAACGTAAACAGATAGGCTACAACATGAGGCAGAGCACTCTTTCTCGATACAATTGGGATGATACCGCAAACAAGTGGGCAGATTACTTTGATAAAACACCAGTTAAAGATCACAACGAGACATGGTTCTCTGCTCCAAAGGTATTACCATCTGCTACTGAGATTCCGCCGAACCTTAGTATTAAGGATCAAGTAGATTTCCTCTTTAATCATGTGCTACGGAAGCCAGAATGGGTTGGTAACCATATGTGGAAAAGAACATTAAGAGATATTACATACAAGTGTACTGCTAGTAGTACAAATGTTGATTTCTATTTCAATGAATCGCACCTTAATAATAACATAAGAAACTGGGGCAAGTTTGATATAGACTTGGCGTATACCCATATGGCTAAAATGAGAGAGATGCACAATGAGTGGGAAAAAATTAGAGCTAATAAAATTCAGGGAGGGCAGTAATGAAAGTTCTCTATATAGGAAACTATAACGATAGGACGGGCTGGGGAAATGCTTGCGCTAATAATATATTAGCTTTAGATTCTGCTGGAGTAGATGTCGTACCTAGAGCTATTACGTTTAATGACTCGCGCGAAACTACCAATAAAAGAATCGCAGAACTAGAAGACCATAGTGAGCAAGGAGTAGATACTTGTATTCAGCACACACTTCCACCTCTGTATTGCTATAATTCAAAATTTAAAAACATAGGTATCTTCTATACCGAAACGGCGACTTTCTCAGAAGCTATGTGGCACAAGCATATAAACTTGCTTGACGAAGCATGGGTTCCTAATAGCCAAATGGTAGTAGCCTCTCAGAAGAGCGGAGTAAAGATTCCCATCAAGCTGGCGCCGCTATGTCTACCTATGGGAGATTACCAAGACATAGAAGACTGCGCAAGCGTAGGAGAGTTTAGCGGGTGTTTTAATTTCTGCTTCGTTGGGGAAATGATCAAGAGAAAGAATATCGAAACTTTGTTACGGGCTTTTCATACAGAATTTCACCCTTCAGAGCCTGTCAATCTATTCTTAAAACTGAGCAAACCGGGATATAGCCACGATGAGACACTCAAGCATTTCGACGCTCTTTCAGACAGTGTAAAGCGAGCACTTAAGATTAGAAAGAACTATAAAAAAGAAATCGCTATAACGGGACACCTAGAAAGTAGACATCTACATTCCCTAATGGGTAAGTGCGATTGTTTCATTATGCCTAGCTTCGGTGAGGCTTGGTGCATACCAGCACTAGAATCTATGGCTATGGGTATACCTGTCATACATACAGCCAATACTGGTATGGATGATTTTTGTGTGGGATGGAGAATTCCATCATCTCCCGCCCCATGTTATATGGCAACAGACTCGATGGATAGCGTGTACACATCGCTTACCAGATGGATGGAGCCAGACTTAGAGGCTATGTGCTCTATAATGAGAGTAGCCTATGAGACCTATAAGAATAACCCAAAACAATACAATAATAAAAGAGATGAATCTATAGCCAAGGCTAGAGAATACGACACAAAATGTATTGGTAAAAAGCTAAAGGAGTTGCTATATGAGTAGTACCGCTAGCCAGCAGTCTATAAGATCTATAATGAGGAGATCTTATTTGAGTAAAGTAGACACTCTTAACATATTGACATTTTGCACACATGAAAGATATGAGCAAGGTCTATGTAAGACGGGCCATAACTTCTATTCTATAAATCATGGGAAAACATGGAATACAGACTATGGTTTAATTCCCGCGAACTATCAACAGATTGATATCGTGCCTTGGCATGTTAACTTTGATTTAATTCTTTGTCATACAAGCT
>CEWQ01001231.1_pt1 | contig 18882 bp, 26 predicted proteins | sample 531161 | NCBI WGS metagenome assembly CEWQ01 (sample SAMEA2621548, study PRJEB7988) | marine metagenome | isolation source: saline water (ENVO:00002010), including | reverse complement strand
AAGTCTTTCATATACTATATGTAAGACAAAATTTAAAAGCGTGGTTATTTTCTAGTCTTTTCGTATGAACGACCTCCGAAATATGCAATGTAAATAACTGAACATAACTGCGTTAGAGTTTGTATTGAGCTATCACTAAATTTAAAATCAATAAATATAGAATCCAATAGTATAAATAGAATTAAGCTTGTAGTCATAACTATAAGAGTGAGAGGTCTTACATTTTTAGATAGCTTATTATCGCTAGCAAGATCTGAACTCCAACGCTTAGATACTTCTTGTAACTCAATTTGATCTAGCTCTAAAAGTTTAAGAGCCTTCTCTTTATCCGCTACAGGCATAGGTTGTCTCTCAATAAGGTTTTTTACAATACCAAGGACTCCAGCATTAGGCAATATACTTCCTAATGTATCTACAATATTTGAGCTATTACTAGCGAGAAATCTTCCCACATTGGTGTTTTTAAATTTCTTAACTGCCATATATCCATTTAAAGTGTAAACAAATAACTAGTAAATAAACTTTTACTTCTTTGTGATCGTCTTTATCTAATGCTGGATAATATTCCCAACCAAACAATAAACCTCTTGAAATTAAAGTACTAAATTCTATTATCATAATTTATATTTTTATTTTCTCCAGCGTATTTTTTCTCCTCTTATATCGTAATGAACAAAGCCGTTGTTTGGATAGATTCCCAAACCTCCCTGAAGCATATCCCCTTTTTCTATTAATAACTCGATAGTTGCATAAACACCAACAGGATCAAGACCCTTTACAACTATATCAGCAGCTCTACCCATTATATGATGAGATTTTTTTGATGAGCCTTTTATTGAAGCATTATACTCTTCAGATCTATAACCAGAATTAATAGTAATTGGTTTCCCTAAATAATTTCTAAGTATTTGTAATTGATTAGCTACTTTTTGCATATTATAAAACACATTAAGCGGCATTTTAGTTCCGTCATTACAGTTAAATTCTTCAATACTAAAGTTTTTCGTCATCTGTTTTTTCTTTAGTTACAGATTCATTTAACACGGAAACAATTTCTTGGGCCTGTTTTAAAAAAGCAATAGGTAATGAGCTAATAACTTGGTTTACTCTTTGAATTTGATTTTCAGTAATTTTCATAAAATTTATTTTTTAACTTACTTACTATAAGTAAGACAAAATTTAAAAGCGTGGTTACCTATAGGCTGGTTTTAAGACCTCTAATCTCTTCTTTAAGTTCTTTAATAATTTTATATAATTCTTTTGTAGCAGATACATTAAGCATAGCAATTGCATCATAATCAACGGAATGATAATCTTTTACCTCTTTACCATATACAAATACCTCACCTGATTTTTGAGATTCTACTTTAATATTTTTCCCATTTGATTCAAGAACTGCAACCAATTCTTTATCTCCATTTGGATAAATTAATTTAATTAAATCTCCTACATCACACCCTGTAATTTCATCTGCTATAGCTCCATCTTTAATAGTGGATTTTTTATAAACATCTGGAACTACATCCTTATTAGTAGAGACAGCCAGCGGATAATGTTCCATAACTTGTTGAGCAATTACCTTTTTTTGTTCTCTGTTACCTTGTGCTTCGTCAATATATTTATAGTTAGATATTTCAATTTTATTTAAAGTTTCTAAATCTTCTTTAGAATCACTTACAGATATATCTTTTTTAATTCTTTGGTCTGAATATACGTGAAGACCAGAGGACATTATCCTTCCGTTTGTATGTATGCTAATAGCAAATACATCAGTTCCAGAGAAATTTTGAAATGATCCGCCTGTCCCTGTATATAAATAATAATCAAAAGGACTGCCATTATAATCTAAAAAACTAGCTATTTCTAAAGCTGCTTTAGTATTTGCCGCACCAGCTAACCCAATACCAATAGTTGGAGTTGAACTTAATGAACCCGTTGGAGTGAAAGTAAATTCATTTGTACTAGTTAAAGAGTTAGTTGTATCAAAATAAGGCAATTGACCAACTACTCCAGTACCTGTTATTGGATTTGATGGACTGCTAGCATCAATCCAATCTAAAGCTGTACCTGTAGAAGACAAAACTTGTCCCGCTGTACCCGTGCTACCATTAGAATCTTGAATCCCGCCAAAAACTTTTACGCCATCGGTTGTAGTTTCGAACTTTTTAGTAGATGGAGAGCCTCCGTTACCATTATATAATTCAACATTTCCATCAGGAATACAAACTACACTTTGCTCAGAACCTGCATATAATTTAAGATAACCTGTTCCTTCTGTTTGTATTTTAAAATCTCCTGTAGTTAAATGTTTAATCCATGAACTGCCTAAATCATCATGATATATTTGTAATTCATCACCATTTGTTCCATATATAGACTTTTCATTATCAATATGGATAGTGTCGCCAGTCATCGTACCACCAGCTAAAGGGAGGTATTCACTAAGAAAATCAGTAGGACTTATTCTTACATTCTCTGTAGTTGTATATCCAACAATATGACTTACATCGGTTGGGGTGTTTTTAAGTGTAAATTCACTAAACTTTTTTTCTGCCATTTTATATTATTTAATTTATTTCTGTTATTAAAAAGATAAGACCTACTTCTGTTAAAAGAGAATCTCCATTTTCTGCTACAATTTCCTCACTAGTACTAGGCGGAGGTGGGCAATTAGCATAAGGTTTATAAACTAAACCCCAATTAACCGTATTATCACAAGCTCCATTCCCCCACCAAGTACTATTATATATATCTCCGTACATTTTTATTTATTTATTTTTATTAAGTAATATCCATTTTTGAATGGTATATCCAATAGTTAAAAGCAGCAGGGCGATCTTTAAACCTGTATCTATATTTGTCAAGCTTATTCCAAAACTGCTAGCATTAATTATTAATAATTTATATTCTTGAATCATTTTATTTTTTTTTGTTTCTAAATGAATTATAGCAAATTGCTACAGCTTCATCTTTTTTATGAAATGGGGTCAACATAGGAACGCATCTAATCATAAAATCTTTTTGTTTTTCGTTTAAATTTGGTTTAGGAATCGGCATCTTTTATATCTTCAGATTCAACTTCAGCAACTCTAGAATCAAATTTATTATCCAAGTAATTAATTCCTTTAAAACGGTGAACTCCTTCATGCTCTAATTCTATAGAATAAGATTTCCATCCTCTTGGATGTAATTCAACACCATCACACCAGCAAACATCAACGTGCCATTTAGTAGGTGTTATATTTCCTAATCTAGCAAAAGTATGATCTGAATTTTTAAATTTACTGATCGCAGCCTCGCCTTGTTCCGCTGAATTAAACTCATATTTTCCTATTTTCATTTTTTTATTATTTAGTTAATTTTTTAGCAGGCATAAAACAAACAATTTTATTTTTTTGTTGATTATTATCAATCCTTAAATATTCTTTTAAGTTTAATATGTTTTTAGTTTTAATTTTATATCTCATATTTTTATAAAAACCATCCCCCGAAAGTTGTTTCACCTGAAGGATAAAAATCATCTTCAGAATTTGCATTATACTCAGGAAAATCACTTTGATTAAAAGTCATGTAGTCCACAAAATTATTGCTATAAAATTGTGCGATATCTCTATATTTGTTTGTTAGATAATCTACCTCGTCTTTAGAAACTGAAGTGCTACTTTCGCTTTGATGCTTAAATACTCCCCCTTGAGCAACCGTATAAGCAGCAAATGGCATATAGTAGACCAACGCCCAATAAATTGACATGGGTTTTAAGTAAGTTTCTAACAACTCTTTATATTTAACAAAACCAGGTTGGTTAATGTCATCATTAAGAATTAAATCTTGAACTTTGTTATAAAGTTTAGTTCCTAAAAACTGCTGAACTTCTGTGTCCATTGAAATTTCCACCATATATATAAAACGGTCAGGATCAATTGACCCGGAGAGAACTGAATATCTTTTTATATCTTTTGATGTTACATATAATGCTGTAGCCATTTTTTAAATTCTTTATTTATTAATATTGTCCTTGAGGATTGCCAGGTAAAAATCCATGGTTTGGCATATTCATAGGTTTTTGGCTAACTTTTCTCTCATTAATTACTTTATAACCATCCTGTCTAGCTCTTCTAGTTGTAATTAAATCAATAGTAGATTTAACATTTATTTTAGCGGAATCGCTTTTAAAAGTTAAACGCCTCCAGGAATGGTGACAGTTTCCTCCGCCCTTCCAAAACCAAATACTATAACGATTTGCGCCATTTGGCCCCCAGCCAGGATTAACAGTTTGTTTTCCCATTTGAATAATATCCTGTTTTCTGTAAATTTTATTAGCGTTTACCATAGCTTTACAAAAAGACCTTGCAGTTTCTGAATTGTAAGATTTTGGAGAATAATAATATCGTGTTCTAAAATATTCCCCGTTTTTTTCTTTGTCTTGTTTTCCAGGGCTGTTTGGAAATGGTGATCCTGTACTAACTGCAAAATTCCAAATCTTATTTAAAAGACTTTTTGGTTTAGTGTTTAATTCTACCATTAAATCATCTAGTCCATCTTCAATGTCATAATCTACATCCGCTTCATCAATTAATTCCCAAGCGGAATCTGGAAAATCTTCACCTAAATTAATTAAGCTGCTTGCTATTTCGGTGTCATTTTCTTGTTCGTTTGATAGACAGGTTAGCTCTACCCCAGTCTCCTCTTCAATTACCTCATTATCTTTGCCCTCTAATTGATCCGTATCAGTAAAACTAAGCGGTTTTAAGGTCTTAAAATATAAGTTTAATGCAATATCATTAACCGCCAATATTTTGTCTATACAGTCTATTATTTGATCTTGATATACTTTTATTACTATATTATCAAAAAGTAAAGTTGCAGTCTGGATTTCTTCGGCATTATTTCCCATTGAGTCATTCCCTTCTCTTATACCCAATAACATTGGAGAGGTAACTCTGTGAGCTACAATTAGTTTTTTAAAGCATTCATTTGATAAATATTCATAGTGCTGGGGAGCATCATTCAGAGGCACATCGTCAATGGTCGTTTTAGAATCGGAGTTACTGTTAAAAGCTACTATTACCTTTTCCCCTCTGCTACCAGTTAATTTACCTAAGACTTCGGTTTTAATATCCTGCATCTTCTCAGGAGTAGGAACTCCATTATTAAAATTAACTACTTTTGTACCTGAGAAATTATTTAAACAATCGTTAATAAGATAATCCCCGATTTCGTCTTCAAGTTTAGCGTATGGAAGCCCTCCAACGTAATCTGGGGGAGAATAATAATACCTCCCAACACTATATGGCTTACAAACAAACATTTCATTGTTTTTTTTATTACCATATCCAAAAGCAGTAATTCTCTCAGGTTTTTCCGAAGGTTTTAAACCTTGCCAATTATTAGAATAGTACCACCCCTCAACATCTCCATCCTCATTGCATTTTTCAGCCCTTAAACATTCCATGGGGAAATGTAAAATCTGGGAAACCTTACTATTTTTATAAACTATTTGAAATGCCGCCATTCCCAATAACTTATAATCCATTATAAAACGCCTTAAATCTTCCTTTTTTAATATAGTCATCAATTGAGCATATTCTTCAGGCTTTGAGGAAGCATCTAATGCAGCTAAACCTCTTCCATAAACCATGTTATTAACCCCATTTATAATAGAGTTGTTAGTTGTGGAGTTTTCGTAAAGGTTTATTAGCTCTTTAAAATACGAATTGTCTTTTCCGTAATTTACCCAGTCTTTATTTTTCTGTTCTACAATTTCTGGAGCTGTATAGGCTGCCAGTTGTGTTATAAATAGCTCTTGACTCATATTAAATTACTATATATTCGTTAGTGGATTCGTGTTCTTTGTATTGGTCTTTATTAATTGAGTAATCATATGCATTTTGAGAAGTGCAAAACGCCATGTCTTTATAAATAGCTTCGTCTAAATAATAAAATTCTATTGTATAAAATCTACCTTCTATAAATATTGAATTTGAAAATGAATTAAGAGGGAATTCTGCATTTACTATAATATAATATCTATCATTTGTAACAGATATTTTAGTTAAGTCAGCTATTATATAACTTATGTTTTCGTCTTCGTCTGTAATTTTAATTTTATCTACAAATGGTCTTCTAGGAATTATCTTAAAAGTGTGGGTATTTATATTTGGTAGAACTATTTGCATTAACTTTATTTAAAAACACTTTTTACCATTATTTGTTAATTTTAGGCACAAAAAAAGAGATCGGTTAAGATCTCTTAATCTGTCCTTATATAAAGTTAGTTTAATAAATTATATAGTATTTTTAAAGTCCTTCGACCACCACAGTATTAGTGGTATCATTTATAATTAATGGATCTAAAAATGAAGCAGGAGTACGCTCAGACCCCGTAAAAACAACATTATAACCGTTAAGGTCTCCCATTGCGCTCCCACTCGTTGGAGAGGGTGCAGTTTCACATCCGTTTTCTAATCCAGCTAGGACATATCTAGCATCATCAGCCAGTCCAGTATTGTAAAACTCAACGACAACTTGAGGGCGACCCCAAGATAAAATTTTCATTTCTTTTCTTGTTTGTGGATCTTGTTTTTTTAGAACAATCGTTCCTACTTGCGTGAAAAAAGACGTACCATTCTCTCTGGAATTTTCGTTAGTTTCCTCGAAGCTATTAGCTCCTTTAAGCTGATATTTGTATAAAGTTAATGGGGAAGCAAAACCAGTAATAACTTCAGTAGTAGGATCATAAGTAGCAGTATCTAATAAACCTTGTGTATAGTTTATAAAATAAATTGCTGTAATTCCGCCGACTGAGTCTTTACATGGTTCTAATCTGCCCAGGTTGATATCGCATGACATATATATAGTATTTAAGTTAGTTATTAAAATAGAGGAGCTGTTACACTCCTCTTATTATTATTATTTATTATGATTATGGTACTAAAACATTTGATGTAACAACATCAGCACAAACTCCGAATTGTACCGCAGCTTTCATTCTCATAACCATTCTCACATTAGATGAACCATCCAAATCTCTCATGTCTAAAACCTTGATTTCATTAAACGAATCCAATAATCCGCAGCCGAAATAAGCATTTGTAGATTCAAAAGCCATAATTTTATCATCACTCATACCTCTAGCCACAAATACTGGAATTCCTCCAAAACTAAGGCTATCATTATTGAACCATTGAGTACCTCTATTATCAGTACCTTGCGCTCCAATTCCTGCTGAAAATCCTCCGAGACTTCTTATATAAAGTTTCGCAATTTTGTTAGAAACGTATAATTTTAGCGATTCTTTACCAAAAAGTGCATTTGGTATAGCATCTACTACAGATTGCATAAGATCAATCACATTAGTACTTGTAGGTGGATCTATATTTACAGTTATTGCGCCACAAGTAGTAGCAATTGCTTCTAACCCTTCATATTCTCCATTATTAACCGCTAGACCTTGCCAGATTGTAGTTTCATTTTCTGAAGCTACTTTTGAAGCCACATAAGCTATTAAGTATTCAGCAAAAGAAGGAGGTAGAGTTTGAGAATTTCCAAAGCCCATTGACATTGCATCCCAAGTGTTAATAAAATCATTTACACATAATTGTAAGTTTACGCTAAGTTCTTTTGGGGTAATTACTACCTCCGTCATGTCAACAGTAGACGTAGGGTCAAAATCACATCCTGCATTTTTAATCAAGTTGTCTGTATCAAGCCTCTGTATAATTTGTTTATACTGAACGTTAGGTAAAACTGTAACTCCGCCATCATCAATTGTGCTGGCACTCAGTAAACTTGCGCTGATATATTTACCTGCGAACTCCCCTGCATAGGTAGTTGTAATATTTAAAGTTGTACTCATTTTTTTTTATTTTAGTTATTATTAAATTTTTTAGTTGTTGTTAAATAATTTTTCATAAACTACATCTTGAGTAGTTTTAGATCTATTTTGACCATGTAAGTGCAAATCTTGTTTAGATTTAGCTTCAGGATTATGTTTTACAGGTTTTGATACTTCAGATAATTCTATTTCAGTAGATTCTACTTCAATATTTTTTATTTCGTCAGTACTAAAATCTTCCTTTTCCCCAGCTCTAGATTTGAGATCCGCTACGGCATCTTCGAGGTTTTTAATTCTTTCTTCAAGCCCTCTCCAGTCCTCGATATCGGCGACTTCGGCGGCAGCATCGACTACCTCTTCCTCTTCGACTTCTACCTCTTCTCTAATCTCATCAATTATACCATCCTCTGATACAACCAATAACATTCCGTCATCAAGTAAATACTCTCCTGCGGGAACGGCGATTCGCTCGCCATCTTCCGAAATAATGAAAACTTCTCTTCCAGATTCGAAGGCTTCAGATTCAAAGCGAGTGCCATTTTCAAGACTTCTCTCTTCGAGATTAATTTCCAAACCCAGTAAAGCTTTTACTTTGTTTAGTGTTTCTTTTGATTTCATATTTATATTTATTAAGTGTTTATTTATTTAAAAACATTATTAATAATGTCTTGTTATATTTTGGTTAATTTTAGGCACAAAAAAAGAGATCGTTTAAGATCTCTTATCATATTATAAATACAAAAAACAAAATTCTTTTATACAGCCAAACAATTAGCACAATTAGAATAAAGCGTGAAGTTTTCTACATGAACTCCTGAATAAGCTGGGTCTCCTATCACTTCATAACAGCCATTATAGTCAGGGTTTTCAAACTCTAAATAATATGCGCTACTAATGGTCAAAGAAGAGTTATGAACATGAATGTCTTTTTGAATTCCAGAATCACATTTTAAAACTCTATAATAATTTTCATCTCCAATAGTGCTATGCCCTGTAATGTTTCCAATTCCTTCATTAATCATTTTACCATTACAGCAATTTTTTGAATAAGTATTTCCGTCAGCGCATAAGCAAGCTCGGCTGTTATTTGATGGACTAGTTCGACTAGTGTCTTTAATTTTCTTGTATAACATCTATTACAGAATTTAATAATATTTCATCTTCACTTAATTTATCCGTTTGTTTGTCTTTGGGTTTGTTGTTTACTCTATCAATAAAATATCCCTCAATACTGAAACCGAGAATTTTTTTTGTTTGGACATAATTTTCCCAGATATCATTATTGTCTACCTTGATAGTCACCATCCAAGTTCCAACTTTTAAATCCAGACCGTATGCTCTGCTTTTATCATGAACCTCGTCTTCAATTATCCAAGACTCAACAACAGTTATACCTTCAAGTTTTTCTTCAGAGTGTTCCATTGTAGCCTGTCCTTGATTACCAGATTTTAAATACATCTGAGAAGCTTTAGCTACAGTTTCTTTAGAAAAATAAATATAGAATTCATGATCTTCCGATTTTCTATAAATTGGCTTATCTGGAATAAGAGCAGCACCAATTAATAATCTTTTCGATTTTGAAACTTCGGCAAGTCTTATTTGATTCTGATTTTTAAGAGCTATAAAATTCTCTTCTATAGCTGGAGATTCAACTAAACTAATAGCTTCTATTGCTGATAACTCCTCATTTTCTTCTATAATTAATTCAATTATTTCCATTGGTATTGTTTTTATTAAAAACCCTTTTTAGCATATATTGTTATTATCCTAATGTTGATCCTTGTATTATGTTATTTTGCAAACTCTGTGCGCTAGTTACGTCTTGTGAAACTACAAAAGCTTGAATCGGTGCTTGATTCCCTAACGCACTCGCTATTTGGTTAGTTCCTGAAGTTCCGAAAATATCAAAATTAGGAGATTCTGGCTCTGGCAATGTGTCACTAATAGCGGCTGTTGTAGGAACTGAAATATCTCCACCAGCAGACCCTCCCCCGAAGCTACCCGCAGCACTTTGAGATTTTCTTTTACTTTGGTTTATGCTTTTCACTATAGAAATAGCTTGAGCTGCAAACATAGCTATTGGAACTAAATTCCATGGTGGTGCTAAACTACTTGCTGCTTTAGCTGATCCTTTTGCTACTTCCCCTCCAGCCTCTGCGGCATTCAGTTGAGCGGATATTATAACATTTTTAGCTTTCATTACTAATTCTTTTAATGCTATAGCTTGTTTAGCAATAAATAAAGCTCTGCCGATTTTGGATTCTCTTCCCGCTGCATTAATAGTAGCGTTTAAAGTGTCATTAAGTAATTTCTTTTTAGTTTTAACTAAATCTTTCTCCTCTTTATCTTCTTTATCTATCTTTTTTTGTCTAACATCCTCAATTTTATTAGCGTAAAATAATTTTATTTGAGCTAGTTGGTCTTCGTGTGCATCTAAATCTATTAACTCTTGTAACTCCTTCTCTCTTTTTGCCTCTAATTTTAAAATTTCGTCTTCCTCAAATTTTGCCATTTTATCGGATAACTTTTCTGCTTTTTTTTCATCAGCTAGAACCTCTTCTTGATCATAAAAATCATTTACAGTCTTTATTAATTCCTTCTTTTCTTTAATTGTAGCTACAGATGCATTAATATCAGCTATATCTCTTTCCCTTTTCCTCTTAAGTTTATCTTCGGCATCCAGATCTAATTGATCTTCAGATCTTTTATTGAATTTATTACGCAACTTTTGAACTGCTTCTAATCTTTTCTTTTCGGCGGCTAACTCCTCAGCAGTTTGTATTTTTATCTCCCCTAATAGTGCCGCATCAGCTTTAGCTTTAGCTGCTGCTTCTCTTTTCCTAGCTTTTCCAGCTTGTTCTAGTTTAAAATTTTCAAATACATTGAATAATCTTGACATACTTTGATTTTCAATTTCTACTCCAATTCTAAACTGCTTATTTGCATCTAATAGCATATCCTGAGCCTTTTTTAAATTTTCCTTTACCGCTTCAAGATCTATAGATTTGCCTAATATTGGGACTTTCTCCATCTGGATTAAAGAATTAGCTGCAAATTTAGTTATTATCCCCTCTAACCCTAGAAAAATACCTCTTCCAAAAGCTAAGGCAGCAGCTCCTTTTCCTGACATATTCTTAACCCATTCATTAAAGGCAAAGCTTACTATTTGTAATGCAAGAGTTATATCTGAAATAGATCTTGTCATATTTTGTAATACATCTCTCATGATAAAATTCAAAATTCCATCTCCATCCTCTAACTGTAATAAAAAGCCTTCCCATGCACTACTTAATTTTAATACATCTCCACCAACATTATCAAGTTTCATTTCTGCAAGTCTTCCAGCAGCACCTTCAGCGTTTTCTAATGCTTTTGTCATATTCGTTAAAGCTTCAGGTCCAGCTTTTGCTAAGGCTAATAATGCTGGTCCACCTTGTTTGCCAGTTAATTCCATTGCAGTATTAAGTCCATCCGCAGAATTTGAAACCATATCCATTCCCTCCATTAAAGTCAGGTTTCTTTTGTTTAATTCAATAAAAACATTTTTTAAAGCAGTACCTGCCAAACTTCCATCAATTGTATTATCTGCTAAAACTGCTAGAATTGCTGTAGTTTCTTCAATGCTAGCTCCTACAGCATTTGCTACTGGACCAACTTTTGAAAGTGCCTCACTTAAAGTATTAAAATTTAAACCTGATAAGTTAGTAGATAATGCCATTGAATCAACAATTCGTTGAGCATCTTGAGTGTCTAATCCAAAGGCTCTAATTGTACCCCCAGCAAATTTTGCGGCTGTTCCTAAATCAATTTCTAAGGCAGCAGCTAAATCTAATGTAGCTCCAGTTGTATTTAGTATTTCTGTAGTAGTAAAACCAAGTTTTGATAAATTAGTTTGCAGTTCTAAAACTTGTGAAGCGGTGAAGGAAGTAGTAGACCCTAATGTTTTGGCTTGTTTAGTTAAAGCCTCCATATCATCATCAAGCACTTGGGCGGACTCTGCTGTTCCAGCTAAGACTGCTTTTAAATTAGATGTAGATTTTTCAAAAACTATTGATGCTTTAGCTGCGGCAATAAAAAGCGTAGCTAATGCCCCAATAGCTACCACTACAGCTCCAACTCCTGTTGAAATTAACTGTGTTTTTAAGACTTGTAAGCCACCTATTAAGCTAGGTATAACAGTACCTCCAAATATACCAAAGGAAGTGCTTAAACTAGTTGCTGCGGCTGTTCCTGCTACTCCAGTTTTTTTTAAATCTTTGTTTAGCTTTTTAGTATTAGCTTGGGCGGATTTTGTGTTAGTAGTTACATTTACTACTATTTCTTGTTTTTGTACAGCCATTAGTTTTTAATTCTAGTAATGTATTTAAAATATCTTTTCAATTGAGTAAAGCCAAATCTCCAAGTCTCAGGGATTTTATATTTTCCTTTAGCAATTTCAATGGTTTCTGTTTCTCCATAGTAATTATAAGCACGTAATAATTTAAATATCTCCATTTAATTTTATGTTAATACAGATGCCGTGTAATTGGTCTGTTTAGTTAGTAATTCTAATTCGCTTTTTTGCGTTGTTAGGTTTGTTTTAATGCTGTTTATATAATAAGCTTGACCATTTATAATTAACGTATCGTTTAATTGGTAATTCAGTAATATATTCATCGGCAACATTGCTGTAAACTTTACTATTCTTGACTGTTCCTCAAATGATTGTATGATATATTGAGAATAAAATCTAGAAAATAAAGAGTTTTCATTGGTTTCATCTGTGTATTCATCAATTTCAATACCAAAATTTAAAGTATGTGATCCTGTTTCACTCACATTTGAAGGAGCATTATAATGAGTCCATTGCTGAGATAATATTGGTTTGGTAGTAGTGTCTACTCTTCTATTAAAAAAGAAGTAAGGCTTGCCTAAGACTGTTTTAGCGGGTATATCTTGATTAACCCACCAGCCGTAAACTATTCCAGTTATTATTATCGTATTATATTCCTTTATATTTATTAAAGATTCTCTTTGGCTAGGAACTTGCAGAGTAAATGTTTTACCATCGTACTTTTCAGGAGCTGAATATTTTAAATTTCCCATCTGCAACCCGTTAGCGTTTATAAATCTTAAACTAGGTTGAGTTATTGCTGGAGCATATTCAAAATTTATATTTGAAAATGGAATATTTCTATCAACTGTATTTTTATTTACATCTATATATTTAGAAATATTATATTCATTTCCAATAGTCATGTAGTCGTCTAATGTTTGAATATATATTTTTTTAGATCCTCTTATTGAGTAGGCTGTTAGATTAAACATTTTTAAAAGAGTAGTAAGATAATCTAGCACCCTCATTTTAGGAACATAATTTTGAATCCAAATATCAGGAAAATTAGTTACTGGAAAACTAGTTCCTCCAAAGTCCGATTGCCAATTCCCTATAGATGTAATTCCATCAGTATCAGTTAACGTAATACTTAAAGCTGTTGCAGTTATACTTTCCCAAGAAGTTTGCGTAGGAGTTTGAGTTCTAATTTCCAAATCATATACCCTGCTTTCCAAAGTACCTGAAGTTATATCTCTAATAGTTAAAGTATTATTAACGGCTGCAAGATTTGAAACATTTGTTTGAGTCCAAATAATTTCTCCAGATATTTTATCTACAACAGTAACGTTAAATAAAAAGTCTGAAATTGTATTTTTTAAAATAACTCTTATGGCTGCAACCTCTCCCTGATTAACAGTAAATTTTCCAGCCGAATCTAAAAAGGTGCTTGGTAAGCTGCCGCTTAAATAATTATAATAGGTATTTCCTAAATTCCATTTAGCCCCATAAAAATCAAAGTTAACTCCCCAAACAGGTGGATCTTCCTCTGGCAAAGTTGATGAAGTTGCTTCTCTGTGAAGCCACAAATATAATTCATCAAAAACACGACTGCCAAAAAAGGATTTAATTGTTTTACCATTTATGACTTCATCGGTCATATTAAACTCAACATCATAATGATCTTGAATAGCTTCAATAATTAATCTAGATTTTATCGCTGGTTTTAATTGATCTTGAAGACCTAATTCAGCACCTGGGGTGTTAGGTGTAAACCAACTATCTGAATATAAATTTCCATACGTTATAGAATCGGTTGGATCATATCCATAATATTTATTTAAACTAACTAAAGGCAAAGTAATATTTCTATCGGATAGTGAGGTAGCAACTACATTATTGAATTTTAATCCATATCTAAACGCATCCTCCATATTAGTTCCGCTTCTGCTAAAATCATAAACTGATAATGGCTCTAAAGCATCTAAATTATCTTCCCCGAACAATTCTTTTATTAAAACGGTATCACTATAAAAAACAATTTTATAAGTGTATGCCTTATTATCTCTTAAATCTATAGAGTTAAGCACTATCTGCCCACTTCTAAAATCACTCCCATTCATTTTAATTAAAGAGTCTACTCTAAACCTTGCATCAAATCCATTGATTATATCATTATTATAATAGTGCTTAAATAATTTTGAATTAGTAGGAGAAGCTGGTAAACTAAACCTTTGAGTAAATGGACTGTAGACTTTACTAATATCATTAATGTTTTGAATAGAATCCGTCAATGTTATTGATTCGTCTTTAAACAGATCTACTCTTACTCCCTCTATATAAAGTTCAACAGTGTTCATTATCTTATGTTATTAATTGTGTCAAAAGCAAAACTTACATTAATAGAGTAATTTATTAATCCCTCTGTAAGACTTGTTTTATAATTAAAGCTTTTACTATCTATGTTAACCCCTAATGTTTGACCACCGTAATAAATCCAAACACTTTCACTTAAAAACAATTGCTTAAATATTTGGTTATATCTCTCTGGATAGAAATCACTATTAAGAGTTAATCTTTGCTTTGCGTTTTTTGTAAGTGTTTTAATTTGTGGATCGTTTATTTCATACGTTCCATTTGTTAAAATATTTGATTTATAATTATCTTGTGTGGTACTCATTTTTAATTTAGAATTGCCAAACATCCAGATCTCTTGGTATGCTCCGAACTTATTAATAAAAGTTAATTTGTAAGGAGAATATTTACATTTATCATAGGAGGTTATATCTATAGTCCTAGAAGTAGCTCCATCAGCTATAACAGCTTGATCAACATCAAAATTACCTGTATTGGTAACATAAGTAATTTGATCTTCTATATCTGCTTGTGTTGTAATAGCTACTGTTGAAACTGTTGCTCCTTGATATTTCCAATCTAGAAATGTAGCAAGTGTATTATCAACAGGAATTGTTACTGTTTCATTAGTGTTTTTAAGTATTCTAAGATTCGATTGTAAAACATAATTATCTAATGCTGGGTTAGCCCCCTCTTCAAAATATCCATAAGCATAAAATGCTCTATCCCCTAAAGTTTCAACTGGAGTTTGTGAAACAGTTCCTATTGTTTCTGTAATTTTATAATCAACGTTAACTGTTGTAGCTTCGCTACTAGATACCGCAGGAGTTGGAAATGTTCCATTAAATAAAGCGGTTATATAATCTGCAATTAATTCAGCTATTTCAAAATTTATCTTTTCGTTTATAGCTGTAGAAACTAAAGTATATTGCGGTGAGTCCTGCCAGTCTGTATTTGCTTCCCCTAAATAGATCTCTATTTCAAGTTTTGCAGAAGTTAGATTAGTATTTGATAGGTTTATAAAGTATGGGCTACGTACGTTAATTTTTGCCATTATATTTTAATGTTTTTTTTATTTTTATTTTCTTTTTTTATAAATGCCCCAATATCTTTGCCAATAGCTTCACCAATTAATTTGCCGAATCCTTTATAAGCATATCTAAAAGCTCTTGTAAAAAATAAAGTAGGAGCTATTCCCTGGTGATAAATACTGTTTTGTAAAATAAAGGCTATGGTTGTATAATTTCCTTTTTTATATTTTCCGTCTTTATCTCGTAGTCTTATGTTTCGTTTCTTTGCCCATTGTTTTAAATCCTTCATGGGAGGTCTTTTGTCCTTATAACTAAAAGGACTAAAGGGAGCTTGTTGTTTCCCTTCTCTCTGGTCATTGTTTTTGTACATTTCTTCAGGAGATGCGCCTTTAACTCCTAAGTCAATAAATGATCCGTATTTATCCATTAAAACATTTAGATCAATACCTTTATCACCTACATATGTTCTGTATTTAATACTTCTAGATAATTGTCCCGTAGCATTTACAGACTTCTTTTTTCCTCTTCTCTTTTTTAAATTCTTTTTAGCTTGTGTAGTAATTTTTCTACCTAAAGACTGTAAAGCTTTTCTAAATTGGATATAGTCTTTGCTTAACATATAGTCATATCGTTAGGGATTTCAACATCAAAGCTGCAAGTCCAGCCACAGAGTTTGTTTTCAAATCTATCTACGAAAGGCTCTAAAAATGGACTTGATCCTTCCGCTATTTGATATAGATCACTATATAAGTCTCCTCTTCTTAACAACTCTAAAAGTCTATTAACTACTGCTAGTTGAGTATTAAATACATCCTGTTCATTATTGTTCCCTCTAAATTTGCCAGGGTTACCAGTTGCAAAATCTTTACTTTCGTTTACTATATCCATGCATAATAAATTAATGGAAAAGCTCCAAACCCTGCCATTTAAAGTAGCAGAAGAAACCATAAAATGACTCAATGGGAATATAGTTTGTTTATCTAAATCAACTGAAAACAAATCACCGTAGCTAACGGTTTTTACATTTACATCTAGTTCTAGAGTTTCTTGTATTTTTTCAGTTAGATTATAAAATCCTTGTAGCATTATTTTCTTTTTAAAATTAAACTTTCTATTTGCCCCTTTTCCTTTTCAAAAGCTAGGTACATTAAACAGGAATGAAGCCTAAGCTTTGTTACCTCTTCAAACTTTGTAATATCTCCTTTAGCAAGAGTATATAACTCTGCATAGCCTCCCCAGCGGATTGTAAATCCGTCTCTGATGTCTGGTAGTTGGTTTGCGAGTCCCTGTTCTTCTCCAACTCCTGTTTGTTCTTCTCCAAATAACTCTGGATACAACTTAGCAAGTCTCTTATTAAACGATAAAAAAAAACCGAAGCTCCTAAAGCTATATCTAGTGGCATCTCTTTTAATTGGTCAGAGTAAAAATGAGATCCCTCATAAGGTTCTATTAAATACTTTTCACCTATTTTTTTAGTTATAGGTCTATATAATACAGCCATTGCTTTATGCATATTACCCCATTCTGAAAGGTATTTAGTAATGTCCTTGTTTTCTCCGTATGTGATCTCATCGAGATTAGGAATGAAACCGTATGTAATACCATTTAAAGTAAAGTTTTTTATTAATGGAGTTTCTACATCAAACATTTTTTTTGATGCTTCTACCAAAAATTCATAGTCAGCTTGTTTAATATGTTTTACATGACCTCTTTGGATGTCTAATAAGCACACTATAGAATCTTCATCTGTAGGGTTTTCTTTAGTTATTAAAGATTGATACTTATGTAAAGGAATATCTCTTAATGTATTTGGGACTGGTATTTTTACCTCCATTTAAAATGTCTTTATTTAAAAACACAAAAAGGGTAATGTTGTATAACATACCCCCTTTATATAATTGTTGTTAATATTAAATTAAATCATAATCTTTATTTATATAGTCTTCATAATCTTCTGAGAATTTATCCTTCATTATCTTTTTTCCTCTTTTTAAAGTGTGGAATATATTTACCCAGCTTATATTAGTTTCTTTAGCAATTCCTCTAATACTGAGAGGAGTATCTCTGTATATTTCAAAAATCCTTTTGTCGTACCAATGCCAATTATTCATTTCGTTATCCATCTTAGTTATAAGGGAGTTATAACCTTCCTCTCTATCCAAACTATTATCTTCTGTAAACTTCTCTAAAAGTCTAATGTCAATCTCTTTAACATCACAGCTCTCAAATAAAAAGCTTTCAATTTGTTCTTTATACACTCCCTTATTAGTTTTCATATAGGTAACAAATACAGATCTTAAAACAAAGAACATATAGCCCTTACTAACTTTACCCTTATTAATTATTTTGTTTTCACAGTTGTATTTTTCTAATTTAATATAGGACTCCATTACAATATCCTCACTATAAGATTTACCTCCTAAGCTTTCAACAATATGAACCCACTCCTTGTGGTATCTAAAAACTTTAGTAATCCATTTCATATAGTTTTCATAAATATTGGCGCAAAATCTTTTACAGTACTTATTTCTTTAATGTATTCGTCTAGATAGATTAATGATTCGTCAAAGTCTAATTGGTTATCCTCATCTCCAATTTTTAATAAAATGTTAATACATTCCCAATAGTTGTATATTATTTTTTTAGGAAATTGAGTAGTTATCCCTACTATAGCATCGTCAAACCCTTCAGCTAAAACCAAAGTCTCATCTTCACATAAATAATTCCTTTCATATAAACCAGAAAGTAATTTAACATCGTCCTTATTATTCAGTTTCATTAGCTTGCTCTTCAGTAGTAATCTCTTCTGTAAGTTCTAGTTTATCTAATCTTCTACGTAATACATCTATAGCAACATATAGTTGGGCGGATACGTTTTCTAGTATTGCAAATCTTTCCTTTGTGGTGTGTTTCTTTTTATGACTCATATACTATATGTAAGAGCTTATATAATAGCGTGGTCGAAAAGTTTATAATAAAAAAAACCCATGCGTAGTTAACATGGGCTTGTTTGGGAATAAAAGGGGTATTGTTTACACTATTTAGATTTCTTTACCTTGTCTTCTATTACATCTTCTAAATAGGTTTTAAAAGGTTTGTTTTCTTTGGCTGCTAAAACCTTTAACGGCACAAGTAGTTCGTCTTTAATATCGATTAGTTTTCTCATGAGTTACAATGTTTGCTAAATTCTCTTGTGTTTAATTGAAATGAAGTTCCGTTCATGCATACAGGATTCTCCTCACATAATTCATAATCATGAGTACCATCTTCTTTTTGATAAGGAATAGAGATATCTCTAGCCATCATATTTAATAATTGGCATTTTTCTTCTGGTGTTGTGTTGTTGTAAA
>CEWQ01000389.1_pt1 | contig 19144 bp, 29 predicted proteins | sample 531161 | NCBI WGS metagenome assembly CEWQ01 (sample SAMEA2621548, study PRJEB7988) | marine metagenome | isolation source: saline water (ENVO:00002010), including | reverse complement strand
GTTTCATAAACACTTAACCTATATCTTGAAAGGATATATTATGACTAAACTACTAAAGTCTGCACGGATAAATGCTTACCATGCTTTTATTGCTGCTTACAAAACTAAACTTAAAGCCGAAGATGCGACTCATGATGATGATGCTACTGTTGATGAGCACTACAAAGCCTATGATGCTTATGAGGATGCTCATAGTGCTTTACAAACTGCTTCCGATACTTATAATGCTAGTCTGGATAATTATAAAGATGATGTTATGCACAAACATGAACGTGGTGGTTGCAATAAACATACAACTAATGATCAATACTGGTTCAATATGGCGTCTTATGCGGTGACCGCAACATAAACTAAGTCTTTTTGCTTCAGCAATCGTAATGGTTGCTGTTTCATAAACACTTAACCCAACCTATATCTAGAAAGGATATATTATGACTACTAATAAAATCACATTCAAAGACCTCACAACATACCTATACATTGTGAAAGTGCCATTTACCATTGATGAAGACACTGGGAGGAAAGAACTTCCTTTGACCTTCCCTAATCCCATGCCAGATGATTATGCTATTACAGCAATGTTGTTCAGTGAAAAAGAGTGCAAATCATTTGCCAGTGCAAAATCAGCATACGCTCACCTGCAATCTATCCGCTGGAATTATCGTGATTCAGAAGCACAACCAACGGTCTTCAGGTTAGCTGTATCTAACTGTGTCGAAATCAAACTCGATGTAAAAGAAACAATTATTAGAGATTAATAAGTCTTTTTGCTTCAGCAATCGTAATGGTTGCTGTTTCATAAACACTTAACCTATATCTAGAAAGGATATACAATGGCCGATAACGAAATAGTACGTGAAACATTCCATGAGCTGTACAAAGAAAATCAGCTCTTCTATACAGGAACATACGTAGAGTGTCTAGCAATACTAACAGAGTCTATGGATGATGACATAGCTCAAATATTTAAAGTAACAATCAAAGAGGAGGAATTGATGAAAATTACTGTTAGTAAACCTAAGCGTTGGGATAAGTCTCAAGTCCTAGAATTGTTTGATAACTCACCTGATCTAACGTTAGGAGAACTATCTTATAGGTCTAAGTGGACAGTCAGAGAAATTCTAAACGTCTTAACTGAAGATCTGGATGGCGGTGATAACTGGACCGAAGAAGAAGTAGAGTCTGCTGAAGAATACGTTGCGTTCAGAGTAGAATATTCTAAAGAATACGCTGAGATTGAGCTGTTGGATAAACATGGCAGTGGTAACTACGCAGATGATACAGCTTTAGAGGAGGCTGATCTATGGCATCAGTAAGAATAGGACTGGATGGTGGGTACGAGGTATCCATCATTCAAGATGGTAATAAAAGAGTCGAATGTGCTCTTATAAACCCAGAAGGTGATATAACACCGTTCTCTTCACAACTCTACCAAGAGCCAGAAGATGTTCATCGTGGACTCACTATAACTAAACTCATATCCCTACTGTCTAGGGCTAACAACTATGCATTGGAAGGATCATTTAAATGCAACAGATAACAAAACACAAAGCCATAGAAACAACTATGCGCAAATACCCAGCTATGGATAAAGCCACAGCAACTCACTATGTCGAAGAGGTACTAGGGTACTTCAAAGATTAACATACATAGATCTGAGGGATTTCACTAAGAGATCCCTCTAACCTATAGATGTAACAAAGGAGAAACTAATGTTGACTAATGTAATAGCAGTTGTGTTACTAGTTGTAACCATTGCATGTCTGGTATGGTACGCCCATAGCTGGTACAAAGTAATGGTGGACTATGATGTTGACTAGCAGAACAATCTCAGCTCCCATTCAGAAAAGCATATCGGTAGTACTGATGCTGTTATCTTTGGGAGTTATTCTAGTATCCATCTCAGGATTCTTACAATCAACTAGTGTACATGATGCAGCGCACGACCAAAGACACGCTATGTCATTCCCCTGCCACTAAAAGTAATCGACCCACAGGGGGTCAATTTAAAAAGAGGGATACTCTCTCATAACCCACGTAAAGGAAATATAATGATTACTCTTGCTAAACCACGGAACTTCATGATCACTAACGCCGAAGCCTATTACCCTAAGCTGGAAACACCTCAGATTGGTAAAGGCACAGTCAATGGTCGGCCTTTCACTACACCATTGCAGTTTGAAATTCAGCTACGAGCTAAAGACGCAGCCACTCTACAGCTATGGAAAGATAACCATCTGCCTGTGAAAGAGAACAAAGACGGTGTGTCTAGCTTAACCATTCGACGCCGTGCTCTAAAAGCAGATGGCAGCGACAATGGTAAGCCTCGTGTAGTTGGTAGCGATAAGCAACCAATGGACGCTAAAATCATTGGCAATGGTTCAACAGTTAATGTTATCGTATGGCAAGCGCCTTATGGTGACAATAACGAATCAATATTCAATTCTCTCACAGCTGTACAAGTGACTGAGCTTATTGAATACAGCGGCAGTGACATCGACTTTGATGTGCTTGGTGAAATGTCACCTACTGTTTCTGGTGAGAAAGATGAAGACTTAGAGGCAATGTTCTAATGTCAGTTTTCTTACTAGCATGTGCTAATCTCTATTTAGTTATGGTGTTTAGTATCGCAGCGGTGGAGGTTACATCTGATGTAATCATCCACTTAGCTCCACAGGAATCAATCGCTGTCGAAACTATAGACCCGATGAATCCTAATTCAATTCCAGATGCATAACTCCAAGGAATCCGACCACAGGGGCCGGATTTAAAAAGATAATCCCTGTCCATAACTGGATATTTGCTTATAATCATAAAGATAGCTAATTAAGATTATCAAAACACCTAAGTATGTGTATAAACTACTTACATAATTCCCCCTGCTGGGAGTGTGGGATACGTCAGGTATCAGCACAATGCAGACTAAGAAGACGAGCTGAGCATCTCAGAGAAACTGCTTACATAATTCTAATACAACACTAAGATGTGTTGTCTGTTCCAACTGTTGAGTTTGGGTTCTTTAATCCTTTCAAGCTCAAGCTCCGGTTGGAACAACTAATACAAGTGACTCCGATCCGAACTCCTTGCTGAAGTTCTCGTTGAAGTCCTTGTACCCCTGACTGTTGAGATTTAGTGACCCTTAAAGTTGCGCGGTGATCTCCAGTCAGGGTTCATAATTTTAAATAGAATCCCTTACGGGATACTGTTTTTAATAGGAGTCTCTAAAACCAAGAGGTTTTAAAGATTCCTAAGAGATCCTAATGGATCTCGTTTAGGATTCCTCCAGGAATCCTTAGTGACCCTTAGGGGTCACTGTGATTTTTGGATGGTCCGACAAGACTTTTCAAACAAGAGGCATTTAAAAATATCTATTTTATTCGGTGTGTGGATAGTTGGTTACATTACGGTTGCAACTACCAGAAAAACAACTTAACTAAAATTAGTCATGAAAGGCTATAACAATGACAACAGTAAATCCAATCGGTCGTAACAACTTGCAATTTCGTCGTGTAACAAAACGTTATGGTAAGCCAGTAGGTTCATTCTCAGGTCACCAAGGTTACCTCTCAGTAGCTCGTGATGTTGAGACAGGTCAGTTTGTGTCCCGTTCTAAACTATCAGAATCTACAATAGATCGTATTCGTAAAGTTATCAAAGTACGTGGCTTCAACAAATAGGAGAATTAAAAATTGGATAAAGCAAATATCTTTTGGACAGCAGAAGGGGAAGTAGTTATAGAAATTATGGAAAGAGCATTGATACTGTCACGTGTAGAAGCAGAGGTACTGTTCACAGACCTAGGTCACACACTCAGAGATATGCACGACTGTATGGACAATAACGCAGAGGACACTGGTGAACAACCAGATGGCTGATATACTCCCATTCAAATTAAAACCAATCGGTCTTGATGGTGCAAAAATGAAAGAAGATACCTTCAGACGAGTAGATGAATTATTCAACATAACTATGTGGATAGGCACAGACGAACAATACGAGATAGACATGCTTAGCAACGAAGATTACTCTGATCAAGAAATCTTTGAAGGAATAGAATGTCTATATGCTAAATTCGGAATTGAACATGGGTTCTTTTCAGAAGAAGAAGACTAACCTTAAAAGGGAAGAGTTATGATCTCAGAAGTATATTATAATCTAAGAAAGAAACTCTTCTCCATTAAGCAGAAGGGTAAAGTAAAATACCACAACGATAACGTAGTAATCTACAAAGCTAAATTTGTAGTGCAAAACGGTGGTAGATTACGTGTGTTACGTACAAAACAAAAGAATGTCCATGCATTTGTTCGTGGGCAATTCGTAGGTAATGTCTGTCTTGACTTTGATGGTGAAATGAAAAGGGCCTTCTATAATCCATACATCTTAAAGCAATTCATAGAGTTTGATAGTTTATTAGAAGATGAACACAAACCTGTAGTGGAAGCAGAATACGCATGGTTAACAATGAATGAAGGTTATCCTGTAATAAAATACATCCCATATGAAAGCAAAGCACATGACAAAACCAGCAGTACACATCTCAATAATGACAGGTAAACTCCAAGGTCTAAAAGCAATCAGTACAAACACCAAGACAAATGAGTACTGCATAGATCAACACAAGAAAGCCATAGACAATAAGACAGATAATATATGCGGAGATTGTTACAGCCACAAAATGCTAGATGGTTTCCGTAAGAACATGGCACCTGCCCTTCAAAGAAACAGTGACATCCTATCATCAAGACCATTAGAACCACAAGAGATACCAAGGATTATAGACAGCATCTTCAGATTCAATGCGCATGGTGAGATAATAAACATGCAACACTTAGATAATCTGATGCGTATAGTTCTAGATAATCCTTGGTGTCGCTTTGCCTTGTGGACTAAACGAACAGACTTTGTATTCCGCTGGATGAAAACATATGGTAAACCAAAGAACCTAAATCTAATCTATAGTAACCCTAAGAAAAGTATGATTATGTCAAAGCCTCCTAGGTACTTTGATAAAACATTCAACAATGTCTTAACCGATGAGTTCACAGAGCGACAGAACTGCACTGGTCAAAAGTGTCAAGACTGTCGTTTATGCTATGAAATCAATGATGTAGATACAATTGTAGAAAAAGTAAAGAAATACTAATGGAAAATAAAATAGACAACTCAGATGTAATGGAACTAGCCGCTGAAATTACAGAATACATAGTTTACGAACTGGTGTCTGGTGGACCAATAATAATTCAAGAAGAGAATGGTGATGAACGTTATACAGACGAAGCACAAGAAGTATTCAATGATCACTATGGTGAAATAAAAGACATTATAAAGAAATTAAACCTCAGATGGGAACTAAGAGGTCTAAGACTGTCAGAACCAGAGAAACCAGAGCAAGAATCTATACAAGATCTTCTTAATAAAATAACCTTAGAAAACTACTTAGCTGTTGATCTACTAACCAAGGAGTAATCATGACAATCTATATGAATCAATACCAAGATAAAGCTAAAGAAACTGCAATTTTCCCAGAAGAAGAAGCAATTACCTACTTGGCATTAGGTTTATGTGGAGAAGCTGGGGAAGTTGCAAATAAAATAAAGAAATGCATACGTGATGGTGCATCATATGATGGTATTGCAGCAGAACTAGGAGATGTACTCTGGTATGTCGCAGTACTTGCAGACTACCTCGGAGAAGACCTGAACACAATTGCAGCAGGTAACCTTAAGAAACTAAGTAACCGTGCCTCTAAGGGTACTCTACAGGGCTCAGGTGATAACAGATGATGCTACTAGCCTTTCTGGCCTGCATACTCATAGTTCTCATGGCAGCAATGATGAAATGACTAAAAACATTGTAATAAGTTTGTACGACTTCACAGGTGAAGCACTCAAACCTTGGGCAGCAGCAGGTTACACTTGCTATGCCTTCGATATACAGCATGACCCACATGAAACAACAACTAGATATTCTCAGATTAATGCTAAAGGTTCTATTGAGTACGTACACGCTGATCTCCATAACCCTGAAACCTTAAACGAGATTGGAAGCTATTTTGCATACGAAAATGTAGTATTCGGCATGGCTTTTCCAGTATGTACTGACATGGCTGTATCTGGTGCGGCTCACTTCAAGCGTAAGGCAGAGGAAAACCCAAACTTTCAGATTGAGGCAGTAAGTCATGCCAAGGAATGTGCCAAGTTATTTAACAGTATGCGTATTCCATACTTTATAGAAAACCCTGTCAGTGTACTGGCAACCAAATGGCGTAAGCCTGACTATAGGTTTCATCCTTACGAGTATGGTGGATACATAGCTGACAATCAAGCAGAGCACCCACGCTGGCCTGAATACATAGCAGCAAAAGATGCGTATCATAAAAAGACATGCCTGTGGACAGGAGGAAACTTCATTATGCCTCCAACTTTACCAGTAGAACCTGAGGAAGGACACAGCAGACAGCACAGGAAGCTGGGTGGTAAGTCACAACGTACCAAAGATATACGCTCAGCCACACCACGTGGATTTGCCATAGCAATCTATGAGATAAATAGAGAGGACTGGAATGAAAACACGTGAAGTTCAACTAAGAGTAACCCGAAAAGAGACATGGTGGCCAAAGTTTGAAGTACCAGCCAATATGTCAGATGAGGAAGCAGAACGTTACATCAACGCAGAAGCCCCCGATGAAGTCTATGATGAGTACAATCATAAATATACACTAGACACAGATACTTATGCTGAAGTGATGAAACACTCTGACATAGATAGTATAGGTACTGACCTAATACCAAAGAAGATCTGAGATGCCATTCACAATAGAAGAGAAACCTTGGACCACTGAGATAGTTATCATGGATGATTCAGGAGATGACATTGACCTCGCAATAATAATAGAAAACGTAGGGGAATACGAAGGCTATGTATCTATGAGACAATTCAATGAAGACATAGGATGTTATGATGTGATAACCATGTCACCCTTAATGTTCAAAGATCTTATGAAATCCTTTGATTCCCCAGAGGGTTTCCACGGACTTCTATGGAAATAAAAAAAAGAACCCAGAGACTCTCACAGAGAATCTTTGGGTTCTTATAATTTTTCAATAACCGACAAGCCGCACTAACTTGTTTTTTTGTAAACCGACAAGCCGCACTGGCATTTTCTTTCAGGTTCTATCAGAACCTCACACTATCCTCAGTGCTCGTATCTTGCTGTCGAGTTCTTCATCAGATAAACTCTCAGCGCCTATCTCCTCAATCTGAAGCTCCCTACGCTGTAGCTTAGGCTGCTCATACTCTGCAATCTTTGATGCAAGATCACTAGCAGTATCAAAGTCTTCTTTGTCTAAAGATTTAAACATAAGTATCTTCAAGACATCTAGAGAGTTCATATCGATATGGTCTAGTACATCTTCTTTGTACTGACGCCAATCTTTCATGCTCATCTTTAAGGCTTCTCTAGCATCTCTTGCTGCTTTACGAGAAGCTGCTGATTTCAATTGCATCTCCTTAGCATTTTCTTTAGTGAATGAAGGTGCTAAATTTTTAAGGCTGTTTGGATGAACCTCTCTAGTCATAGTAATTACCTCTTATTATACTTTATTAATCCGACCACGGGGGTCGGATTTTAGAAGAGGAATAACTCTCTTCTCTATAAGGAACTTAAAGAAAGGGCATAAAATGTCAGATATTATTAACAATCCTACACACTACACAAAGTACAAAATACAACCTATCACATTTATCATGGAGAATGACTTACCATTTCATGTAGGTAACATTATTAAATATGTTATGAGAGCTGGTCATAAGATCTATGAGGGTGAGGACGGGGTTGGATCAGAGATAACAGACCTACGTAAAGTCATCAGGTACGCAGAGATACGTATTGAACAACTTGATAAAAACATGAAGGACTATATCTAATGGGTAAATATAAAAACATAGAAACAAACATAGATGAAATCATAAGGCTTACATACCTACTGGGAGACTTCAGTACCCACAAAGAGTTCACTGAGATTGTCTATGCTAAATGCTTGGACCAAAACATACCCTCAGCAAACATCAATTATGCAGATAAACGAATAGGAGAAGTACTAGGTGACCTTATATAATAAAATAAAAGAAACTTTACGTAAACGTGTGAACATGAATCAGACAATCAATCAACTTCACAACCTATCTGATACAGAACTAAAAGACATTGGTATATATCGTGGTCAAATTGAGGAAATAGCTAGGGGTATTATCGATTTTCACCGGACAGTACGAGATGGAAACCTATTAACTTCACCTGATAAAGACGAGGAATAAATAATGACAGCACTATGGGTACTCCTTTGGCTACAAGTAGAAACACCAGTGGGTGTCAACTACTTTCAATTAGGATCTTATGAGAGCTTACAGAAATGTAACTCTGCATTAGAAAGGGGTAAGGTTATGATAACAACTATAGACACTCAGGTAGTGTGTGTGGAGATTGGAGTAAACTCGGATGATTAATGTAACATTCATAGATAGTATGGGTACTGACCTATCTGTAGTAAATGCAGCGCGCACAAGTTTTGGGAAAAAGAGCCAATGGCACTACCCAAATGATGATGACACTCAGAGAACACTTAGTGATCGTGATACAAAGTTGGTAAGGTATCTTGCAAGTCATAAACACACCTCACCATTCGGACATTGCTTCGCGTCTTTTCACATTAAGTCAAGTGTTGTGGTAGCCAGACAGCTAGTCAAGCATAAATTTTTAAGATGGAATGAAATATCTAGGCGATACGTTGCAGATGAGCCACAGTATGACATACCTAAGCTTCGTAAAGCCACTAAAGATAAGAAGCAAGGGTCAGGAGATTTAATTAATAACCCCATGTTAGATGCAGTAATACAACAGTCTTACATTGAGTCCACTAAACAGTACAAATATCTACTTGCAATGGGTGTCTGTGAGGAGCAAGCGAGAGGTATACTACCCCTCAATCACTTCACTGAATGGTACTGGTCAGGTAGCCTTGATGCCTTTGCTGACATGTGCAACCTCAGATGTTCAGGTGATACACAGGAAGAGACTAGGTTAGTAGCTAATGGTATCTGTAATATTATGAAAAAGTTATTCCCTGTATCTTGGTTTGCATTGAGGTTAGAGAAATAATTAATGTATGAAGTATATAGCATAACTAACTGTCCATTCTGTGAGAGAGCTAAAGAACTCCTCCGAGAAAACAAAGAAGGCTTTACAGAATACGCTATCGACATACAAACTGAAATGGGTAAGTCGGTAATGAAACGATCAATGATGAAAACAGTTCCTATTATATACCACAATGATATATTTATTGGTGGGTATAATGATCTTAAGATGTACTTAAACAAATAAGGAAAGGACGCAACATGCGTTTATGCTATGATATAGAATGTAATGGTCTCACTCCGGATACTATCTGGATGATTGTTGCACAGAATTTAGATAATAATCAGATCTACAAGTTCTCTGATCACGATAACCTACATGGTTCTATTGCTGATGGTGCTGCACTACTGCAGAACGCAGAGATACTGGTAGGTCATAACATTATTGGTTTTGATAATGTAGTGATGGATAAGATATGTGGTACTACACTCAATGAGAAACGCTGTCATGATACTTGGGTTATGTCTCAGGTGTTACGATACAAACGAGCACACAAGCATGGTCTTGCCGGTTGGGGTGAACACCTAGGCAACAATAAGATTTCATATGAAGGTGGTTGGGATGCTTACTCACGTGAGATGCTCCGCTACTGCGTACAAGATGTTCGTGTGAATGTTGATGTGTACTATGAGTTACTTACAGAGTACAAGAAGGTTGCTAAATTTAACCCTAAGATTAAGTTAGGTATGAAAGCTGAACATGAGACAGCAAAGTTCAATGCCTTCTGTAAGAACAAGGGTTGGTACTTCGATATGGAAGAAGCTATGACTCTAGTAGGTATCATGCAACAACGTATGGCTGAAATATCTAACACCATTGAACCTCAGATGGGAACTAAGGTTGTTTACATTGACAAAGAACCTAAGTCCCCTAAATACAACAAGAATGGAAAGTACAATGCGACTACTGCCAAGCTGCTTAGCGAATATTTTGGAACGGAAGTTGCGGTCACAGACACCCATCTCGCAGGACCAACTTTCAAATTCCAACGAACAACTAAGGAACAAGCTAAACTGGGATCTCAAGAAGCGGTTAAAGATTGGCTCATCACTATCGGATGGAAACCAGACGATTACAACCGAAAGAAAATCGGAAGAGAATGGGTAACTACTGGACCTAAACTCACAACATCCTCATTGGCTAAGCTTGGGGAAGTTGGTATGATGGTTGATGAGTACTATGTACTACGTCACAAGGCTTCTCTTATGGAGGGCTGGGTGGAAAAGGTAGAAGGTTCTGAGGACAAGAGACTTCATGGTAACATGTGGACTATCGGTACACCTACCTTCAGAGTACGTCATGAGGTAATTGCAAACCTTCCAGGTATTGAAACACCTTGGGGTAAAGAGATACGTGGGATGCTTAAGCCTGATCCCGGATACGTTATTGTTGGTGCAGACAGTGCTGGTAATCAGTTACGTGGTCTTTGTCATTACGTAGATAACGATGAGTTCACTAAGGAAGTACGATATGGTGACCAACACCAGCGCAATGCTGATGCACTTGGTTGTTCTAGACCCATAGCCAAAGGCTATCTGTACGCTTACCTCTTTGGAGCAGGTGATGCTAAGCTGGGTCAAGTATTATCCGGTAAGTCCAATAGCGAAGTAGGCCGTAAGTCACGTGTTGATTTCTCTAAGGGCATCAAAGGCTTAGAAGAACTTAAGAAGAAACTCTTAAACATCTGGAACAAAACATCTAACCAACAAGGTGATGGATGGTTCCCTGCACTTGATGGACGCCCAGTGTTCTGTGGGTCTGGTCATCAAACTCTTAACTACTTACTCCAAGCTGCTGAAGGTGTTACCTGTAAGGCATCACTGATGTGGGCATGGGATAAGATACGTGAAGAGAAACTACGTGCCGAACCTCGTCTGTTCTACCATGATGAGATGGCATTCCAATCACACCCTGACGATGCTAAACGTGTTGGGGAAATACTAACAGAGTCCTTTTCTGCTGGTCCAAAGATGTTCGATGTAACATGCATGGATGGTGGTGAGTACATAATAGGAGAAAGCTACGCAGATGTTCACTGATAATGCAGTAATACTGGTAGACTCAGACTCAATCTACTTTAGGATGGCTTGTGTAACAACCAAACAAAAAGAGATTCGTGTGGGAATTGATAGCACTATGAGAGAGATCCAACGTAACTGTGGGTCTGATAGTTTTCTCGTAGCAATTAAAGGGAGGGGTAATTTCCGAAAGGAGATGTACCCTCTCTACAAAGGAACCCGAAGGGAGATAGAACCTAGCGTTAAAGAAGCGTTGAACTATGGACACAAGTACATGGTTGAGAAGTACCAAGCTGTTGAAGCTGACTACATGGAAGCTGATGATCTTGTTGCTATCTGGGCTGCTGAATGCAGAGATGTAAACCAAGAGTATACAGTTGTAGGTATTGACAAAGATCTTTTACAGATACCTGGAACACATTACAACTTTGTAAAGAAAGTAATCACAGAGGTTGATGAAGACACTGCTAACTTAAAGCTTATGCTTCAATGCCTTACTGGTGATAGGTCTGATAACATACCTGGAATTAAAGGGATTGGACCTAAGAAGGCAGAGAAGATACTACATGGAGTTCCTATGCACCGCAGGTGGAATAGGGTAAGGGCTGCTTGGAGAACAAATGGATCCGGAGATCCTGATATTTCCAAACGACTATTAACAATGGTAACATCTTGGGAAGAATTAGATGACATTAAAAAACAAATTGAAGAGCATAAGTCGAAAGAACAAACGTCAGTTCATCGGGATACTGAAGACTGACATTGGTTGTGTTGATTGTGGTTACAATGAACATCCAGATGCTCTAGGCTTTGATCACCTTCCTAAGTATGAGAAGCTTCACGATGTATCACGAATGGTATCTTGGGATAAAGATATCGGTGACATCCTTAATGAAGTCTTTAAAACAGAAGTGGTGTGCCATAACTGTCATGCTATTAGAACAGCAGAGAGGCGCAATGGAAAACCTATTCCAGATAAAACCACTGTCAGCAAACAGAATGTTTGTAAGGAAAGGCAGGATAACCTACAAGACAGCTGACTATAAGAGGTTTCAAGAGGAGATGGCAGTCATACTTATGGGTGAGACATGGGAGTTTAAAGACAACCCTGTCCACTTCATTGTGTATGCTGGCCTCTCTAACAAAGCCTCTGACTTAGATAATATAATTAAACCTTTACTTGATACCTATCAAAATATATTCGAGGAGTTCAATGATAAAACGGTACAAGGAATTATCCTTCAAAGAGACAGAGTTAAACGAGGAAGAGAATACCTCTGGGTTCGAGTTGCAAAAGCAGAAGAACTTGAAGTGGGATTCGAAGCATTCGAAGACTCGACAGAAAAAGAATCGTAATCGTGATATAAAAACCGAAAGGGATTTCTGGTGAAAACTAACTGTGATAAATGTGGCAGCTCAAATGCCAATGAAATATACAATGATGATAACCCAAGAACCCATTGCTTTTCATGTGGAACAACTGTATTTTTAAATGAAAGAAAACAAATGGAACTAATAGATCAAGACGATTTCCTCATCAACTCATCTATGATTGACGAGGTAAGCTCATACAATAGCTACCCAATGACTAGTCGTGGGATCTCTCAGGGTGTGGTTGATCATTTCAATGTCAAGATGTCTGTAGATATCAATGGCAAACCTCAATCACACTTCTACCCTTACACTGTTGGAGGAGAGCTGGCTGCATACAAAGAGCGTAAGCTCCCTAAAGAGTTTCGTACTCATGGAGACTTTAAGAATGTCGAATTGTTTGGACAACAGCAAGCAACTGGAGGATTTACGCTGGTCATCTGCGAAGGAGAAGTCGATGCACTCAGCGTGGCACAGGCGTACAAAGAAAAGTATGGAAGAACCTATTCTGTGGTTGCTGTACCTTCTTCATCTGCTACCTCTTGTGCTCTTGCTCAAAGGGATTGGATAAACTCCTTCAAGACTGTCGTAATTATGATGGATCAAGATGAAGCTGGCAAGAAGATGTCTGACTTCCTAGGGAAGATGATTAAGCCGGGTAAGGCTAAGGTCGCAAAGCTACCAGAGAATGACGCAAATGCTACATTACTTAAGCATGGTTGGAAGACTCTGTTAGAGTGTGTGTGGAATGCACAAAGTTGGAACCCCTCAGGTATCGTTACAGGTAAACCTATCTGGGAACAATTCATTCAACGACAGAATGTAGAGTGTGTACCCTACCCTGATTGTTTGAATGGTTTAAATGATAAACTAAAAGGAATTAGACATGGTGAGATTACTCTATTCACTTCTGGAACTGGGAGTGGTAAGTCTACTATTATCAAAGAGATTATATTGGATCTCCTCTCGAAAACAAAAGACCGCATTGGGCTTGTCAGTTTGGAAGAGAGCGTTGGAGATACGGCAGAGAAGTTCATTGGCATGGTTCTCAAGAAGTCTCTTAATGAGGATACACCTCCGGATGAAGACGAACTTAGACAGGGTTTTGATGAAGTCTTTGGAGATGAAAGACTAGTACTACTAGACCACCAAGGATCAGTAGGTGATGATAGTCTTATAGATAAGATTGAGTACATGGCACTGATGGGTTGTAAGTATTTAGTACTAGACCACATAACTATTGCTGTGTCTGAGGGAAGTGATGGGTTGTCTGGTAACGAAGCCATTGACAAGTTCATGTCTGACCTACTTAAGATTGTTAAAAAGCACAACATCTGGCTTGGGTTAATCTCACACTTACGTAAAGCACAAGGTGGTAAAGCATTCGAGGATGGTAACATTGCATCCATCGATGACATCAAGGGCTCTGGTTCTATCAAACAGATATCATTTGATATCATTGCATTCTCTAGGAACCTAACAGCAGATGATGAGTATGAACGTAACACTGTTAAATTCAGAGTCTTAAAGTCTAGATTCACAGGTAAGACAGGTGATGCTGGTTCTGCTACCTACGATGCACAAACTACCCGACTTCAAAATAAAGAGGTTGGTTTTGATTATTTAACTTCATAGGAGAATACATGTCAGCAATCCAAGAGATAGTTGATTACCTTGTCAATAGGGTAGATGGTGTCAGTCCTGCACGTCGAAGACCCCATCTTGCTGGGCTCTTAATGAGATTGTCTGGGAATTATAGTGAACGTATGGAAAGGTATGTTATTAAAAGCATATCGATACTCCAAATGCAATTCACTAAGGACACCAGCTCAAGCCCAGCTGGCACAACCACACTCACTAATGCATCTACTAAGGTAGGTCAGAGTATTGGTAAAGAACTAGACCGAGAGCCCCTCCCGTGGGGCTCTGTGGTGTCCATAGGAGACCTGTTTATAGAAGCCTTATACAACCTAGGGTTTGTAGACTTATCCTATGCTAAGACCCGTGACAGCTGCCACGTGGTGTCTGCATCACATAGGTGGTACGAGTTAGGTGTGATCCCAGATAAAGGTGGGAGCTTTCCCTTAGCCTCTACAAGTACCATAAGACCAAGGAATATATCTGGTATGATCCAGAAGATAAATGGTGTGGAAAGACCAGTCATAAAGGGTCGGGTAGAAGGAGATCCAATAGACCCCTATGCACCTTGGGTACAAGCACTTAACAAACTACAACAGACTGCTTGGAAGATAAACAAACCAGTCTACAATGCAATGATTGAGAACAAAGAGTTGTTCCTATCTACTGATCCTATCAAAGACAATGATGCTAAGGAGCTAAAGCGTAGGAGTAAGATGGTAGAGTGGGCATTCATCTCAGAGAAAGCACGTAAGCTATCAGAGCTAGAGGAGTTCTACCAGTACCTAGATGTGGACTATCGTGGTAGGTTCTATTACTGTGAAAGCTTTATGAACTTCCAAGGATCAGATCTAGCTAGGGGATTGTTCAAGTTTGAACACGCAAAGCCAATGACTGCAAGTGGGTTACAGTGGTTAGCTATACACACAGCCTCTGTCTTCAACATGTCTTACAGCATCGATGAGATACCTGAGTGGTGTACTGCTGACTACAAGACACACCTTGAGGGTGAGGATTTAGATAACATATCTGTTGACAAAATGACACTAGAAGATCGCATCAGTTGGACCAACGAGTACATGGATGAGATAGTCGAAGCAGGTAAACACTCACAGTTCTCTGAGGAAGCTGAGAAGAAAGTGTCTTTCCTTGCTGCATGTGTTGAGTGGTATGAATTTGACTGTGCTTACAAAGACAATCGTATCCACATGACAAGCCTACCAATCCCTATTGATGGTAGTAACAATGGTTGGCAACACCTCGGAGCAATCTCTAAGGATGAGAAAACTGGTGAGCTAGTAGGTCTTATCCCCTCAGAGATACAGAAAGACTTCTATGTGAAGACTGCTAAGGAGACTATAGATCTGTGTAAAGATGATCGACTCAATAGTATCTTGTCTAGTATGCCGATGAAAAGAATACGCAAGGGGATATCTAAGCGTGGCTCTATGACTAGGGCATACTCAGCAGGCTCTAAGAAGATCGCTGAGAACATGTTCTTTGATTGTAAGTCAGAGGACTACCATACAGAGTACGGCATCACACAAGATGACTGTACTAAGTTATCTAAACTGCTGATCAAAGCAATTGATAAGGTATGTCCAGGACCCCTAGCTACTATGAGTTACCTACAGAACCTAGCGATGTACCAATTAGGTACACATGTGAAGGTAGACTCAGAGGGATACGAAGCTAACACTGAGTACAGAAACCTATCTAAGATCCGTGATACCCTCATGAAAAAGAACTTCAAGACTGATGAGGATCTCTATGAGCTTAACGATGTTGTAATTAAACTTAAAGAATTCACAACAAGCCTTAAGCATGGCAAGGGTAAAGATAGGATTGAATGGAGCACACCTTCAGGTTTCCATGTGATCTATGAGAAATGGATCATGCAAGATAGGAAAGCCAGAGGACGTATCAAAGGGTATGGTAACAAGACCGGACAGGTTACACACGTAGCCCTTGTGCCTACACGTATGCCAGACAGGAGAGGTTTCATCTGTGGTATGTCACCAAACTACATACACTCTATGGATGCTAGTCACATGGCTTTAGTTATCTCCGAGTGGGATGGTTCCTTTGCAGCTGTACACGACAGCTTCAGTACACATGCTGGTGATGTGGATAAACTACTAGACTTAACTAAACAAGTATTCATACGCATGTATGACTACGATAATTACTTTGAGGTTATACGTAACTTCATAACAGATGCTGAAGACGATGTGGAACAACCTACATTGGGCAGCTTAGATATAAAGGAGATTGAAAACAGTGACTACTTCTTCACGTAAATCATATAATCATTTAGCACTACGAGGTGTTCAAGTAGATGATGATGAATTTATCTCTGATTGGAACACTAACCCACTGACAAAGGTAGCCCTTGACCCAGAGCTAGCTTACACAAAGGATCTCATGCCAATCATAATGGATATTGGTATCGAAGAAGACTTGAGTGGTGGTGTGATAAACGATAAACAAGCACGACAACGTAAGCAAGAACAGATGAAAGAGTACCGAGAGCTTCTTGCAAAGAAAGGTATGCTTAAATAAAATTAAAAAGCCCCCAAGAAAACCTTAATGGTTCTCTTGGGGGCTTTATTTTTATTTAGTGTGCATAGTACTGCAATGGAATACGTCTACCGCTTTCGGTTTTGTAACCATTCATTAGTATTTCCTTTTTCAAATCTTTCTTTGCCTGATTAGTTGAGGAAATAACTTTAGGAAGTCTACTGATTAGGTTCAATTCATTACGAAGAAGACCTTTAAAAGTTTTTAGTTGTTGAACAGTAGGTTCATTAGGTGGGTTGAATGGATCGTACCCAACTTTTTTCATCTCTAAAACAACCACTTTGGACATACGAATCTTATCGTCCCGCAGCTGCGCTTCTGTCCTAACTTTATCAGAAGTGTTTGTCAGTTTGCTCATACGTCCCCAGAGATTAGCCATGTACAGATTACCACTGGCAGCAGTAGATACCTTAAGCATCCAATCCATATAGACCCTCTCATTAACTGTGAGTTTATCGTCAGGATTCCTACCTTTCATCTTCTCTTCAAAACGTTTAGTTGCCTTAGTCAGGGAGTCACGTGCCTGTTCTAAGTAACTCCATTCAAGAGTTGCATCCATCCAGTTAAGATTAATCTCTTCTAGTGCAACGTCATAACCATTAGCATCTACTTTAAAAGCATCATAGATAGTTAAGAGGTATGCATTACCATTAGATGCCTTGTTCATCCTATCCCAAGACTTGCCAGAGGCAGTCATTGCTACGGTAGCAGCATCGACAGCTTGAATAGGTGCAACAACAGATCCACCATAGGCAAACTCACCGGGAGTACCTTCAATAGAACCATCTGAGTTTGTCCTATTTCGAACAGCTGATGCTGTAGTTTCAGTTTCATAGTGAGCAACGTTTGTCTTAACCATCTCACCAGTCTGAGGAGATCTCCTCTTAAAGGTGCTCATAGAAGCTTCATCATAACCTGTAGAGGATTCACCACCAATATTGATGGCCATACCTGTTGGACCATAAATAATAAAAGGTTCATTCATAGCAGCATGTAGTGAAGCCGCAGCCCTCATAATAGATCTAGCTTCTCTGGAAGCAGGTGTCATAATCCCTTCAAGTGATACACTATATTTCTCTAAGAGAACTTTAGCTAAGTCTCTACGTGACATAGTAGAATCTACAATAGAAAGACTTGGAGCATAAGAACTTTCAGGGTCTTCAAGAAGTTTCTGATTCATAACCTCTAAGACTTCTTCAATGTCAGTTACAAAACTTTCAATCTCCTTACCATAACCATAAGTCATGATTGTTAACTTAGCTAAATCTCTATTGTTAAACACAGCACGTGCAACATCATTCAGTTGTGGGAATAAATCCTCACTGATGTTTGACCATCCACTATCTATACTCTCATTGGCTAATCCCATAAGTCTATCACGGATATCACCATCATCTAAGAGTGTTGTTCTGTTACCCCTAGCCCTGAGGACACCAGTGTAGTAAGCCATATTGATCTCACCCATTTGCATACCCTGACTTGCAGGACCATTGGTCTTACCATCCATATAAGCATTGACATAACTAATAAATTGTTTATCCTTGGGGTAGTTCCTTTTAAAGTCAACGTACTTAGCGAAGTCTATCAATGTGTCCATCAGAAGTGGGCCATCTTCTTTCTTATCTTTAATCATCTTGATAATCATACTATCATAATCACTATTTGGATCAAGGCTAAGCTGATTGAACTGTGGGAATTGTGGAGAATCTAAGGGAACACCATTAGCAATGGCCTCAGACACAGCTTCATACTGTGCATCAGTCATTTCTAATGCTTGTTGAAGACGTTTACCATACCCATACAGTTCAGACTCTCTGGCCTTAAGCATAACTTCTCTTTGACGAGGTAAGAAAGTATCACCAGCATCTGTTATTGTATTGCCTGCAGAGTCTTTAACTTTAGACAATAAGATCATGGCATACATCTGACGTAGGTTCTTCTCTTGCCTGTTTCCAGGTCTAATAATAGCCCCTACAGGTGCTCTTGTAGCAAATCGAACAGCCTTAGATGTCACTGGGTTAAAGAAAGATTGCTGAGGTGTCAGCCTCCCCTGAAAACCTTGAACATTATAAGTAAGGTAGTTAATACCATTACGATCTTGGGCTAATGCTTGGACTTCCTGTGCTAATTTATCCATCAAATTGTTGATGTTCTCTTGTGGAATATAAAGATCTTCATTTAGTTGTGGATTATTTTCCATCCTACGTTCCTGCATCTTAGCAGCAGCATTAAATTTGTCCATCCTTGATTGACCAACATTGTTGATCTCAGCCTGCCAAGTAGTGTGGTCATTGGACAAGAGTGTAGATAACGCAGTAGAATATAAAATCTTCATACGTTG
>CEWQ01003921.1_pt1 | contig 22511 bp, 26 predicted proteins | sample 531161 | NCBI WGS metagenome assembly CEWQ01 (sample SAMEA2621548, study PRJEB7988) | marine metagenome | isolation source: saline water (ENVO:00002010), including | reverse complement strand
TTGTTGTTGTTCTGATGATTGGCCTCATCAGTGCTGCAATGAACAGCAGACGAGTAGGGCAAGCCCTACACGTTTCGGCCTATTGTTTTTTGCACTCAGTGGGCCTTACAGAGATAATTTTCTCTACATGATTTGGTGTATGAATAACAGACGTCTTTGCTGTCTTGTTTCTGTTTTCAATTTTTGCGTAAGGCTTTCTCTTGCCTTTATCGTCTTTTGCTACTTCCACAGCTATAGCCTCAGCGGTTGTCTTATTTGGTGCGCTTACTAAGTATACTTTGCTCACCTTTAACCAGACCTCTACCTCTACTTCATATGTGATTTGCATAGTCTTGATCCTTTGTGTTGTTGATGATTAGTAAGTAAAGCCGACAAAGACTATCTTGCTTGATTTAATAAAGACTTCCTTGTTCATGTTATTACAATCAGAACATGAATAGGACTTGCTGGCCTTGTCATAATGATTGACAGAATAAACAGCCTTAGCGTCTGGTGTGCGCTTGATGAATGCCTCACCTGCCTTTTTAACATCTGCCATCTTTACAGAGTACATAGCATCACCGGATGCGTTAGCGATTGCTTCGATTGCGTACTTCATTTCAGTGGTGTTGATACCTAGTCTCATAACGTGATCCTCTGTGTTGTTGTTGCGGTCTTAATATTATATGTAGTGAACGCTGTTCATGTTGTCAACAGCCTTCATTCATGATATTTATTACAGATTGCTTTGCACAACAGAACATTGTGGCATTGCATCGCTCCACATACACAGAATGAACAGCACAAACACAGCATTGATTGCTTGGTTGATTTCGTTGTTTGAGTGTCTCAGCACACACACAACAGACACCGCTTAACGCGGCATTGCTTGCACAGATTGCAGAACGTGCAGGTATGTAGGGGGGATGCTGTGGTTGGCGGTATGCCTCACATGCGGGGCCGTCGTTTATGTGTGTTAATTACTACATTGCAACACACAGTCTAAGTTACTATGCTAGGGCAGAGAGGGTGCTATGGCAAAACTTACACAGACACGCATTGATGTATTGACTGACATGATTATGGATGGTCATAGCTTGGCTACGGCTTGCACTGAGTTAAGTATTAGCAGGGCCAATGTTTACACTCGCATGAGCAAGGATGCTGAGATAGAGCGTCAGATACGCACAGCGCAACAACAGAGTGCGGAAAAGGCTGTAGAGGAGCTAGATGCTTTATACAGCGATGCGCTTCACAAGCGAAAAGATTATGATCCAAATGTATTGAGGGACTATGCCACGCATGTTCGCTGGAAGGTTGGTAAGTTAATGCCTGACCGTTTTGGTGACCAGAAGAACAGGGCTGGTGTAGAGATAGGGGATGGTACTGTTCGTATTGTCTGGGAGACGGGAAGTGAATAATGGATTGTCCTAATTGTAGTAATCAAATGATTCATGTTGGGGAACACGACGACGAGGATATGGACGGGGAGTTTTATATAACTAGCAGTCTTAGTTGCTCTAAGTGTAAAACAAGCATCCACATATACACTCCTGTAAAGGCTCCTGATGCAAGTTAAGATACCTTACAAGCCAAGAGACTTACAAGGGGAGATGCATGAGAGCGTCAAGCGTTGGAACGTGCTTGTTATGCACAGACGTTTTGGCAAGACTGTGTGGGCTGTTAATCATCTTATTAAACATTGCCTGACTTGTGAGCTACCTAGACCGAGAGTGGCCTTTGTAGCCCCTACCTTTACTCAGGCTAAACGTATCGCTTGGGATTATGTTAAATACTATGCGGGTGTCATCCCAGGGGTTTCATTTAATGAGACAGAACTGCGGGTGGACTTTCCTAACGGGGGGCGTGTAATGCTCCTGTCTGCTGAGAATCCAGATTCTTTACGGGGTATCTACCTAGACCTATGCGTATTTGATGAGTTTGGTATGCAGAACCCTAGAGTTTGGAGTGAGGTTGTTAGACCAGCTTTATCAGATAGACAGGGTGGCGCAGTGTTTCTGGGTACGCCAGCAGGACATAACCACTTCTACGATGTACTAGAGCAAGCCAAGTCAGAGACAGAGAATGGCTCTGATCAATGGTTCTATAAAGTAGTAAAAGCTTCTGAGAGTAAGCTAGTAAAAGAAGAAGAGCTTGATGCTGCCAAGTCTATGATGACACCAGAGCAGTACGAGCAGGAGTTCGAGTGTTCCTTTACAGCCGCTATCATTGGTGCGTACTACGGAAGACTACTTGCGGAAGCTGATGAGCAGAACAGAGTTACTAAAGTTCCTTATGACCCTGCATACCCTGTGCATACAGCTTGGGATCTGGGGATAAATGATTGCACAGCTATATGGTTTGCCCAAGTATTTAGGGGCGGTGCTGTCCACGTTATAGATTATTATGAGAATAGTGGGGTGGGGTTAGACCATTACGCTGAAGTTTTGCGCCGTAAAGATTATCATTGGGGCGACCACTTAGCTCCGCATGACATTGAGGTGCGGGAGTTAGGTAGCGGCAAGTCACGGCTAGAAACTGCCTTTACTCTTGGGATTAGGTTTAGGGTTATTCCTAAGATGAAGATTGTAGATGGCATCAACGCAGCAAGGATGTTGTTACCTAAATGCTACTTTGATAAAGAGAAGACCGTAGAGGGTCTTGAGATGTTAAGGCAATACAGGCAAGAGTTTGATGAGAAGAGAAAAGTTTTTAGAGATCACCCACGCCATGATTACACGAGCCACAGCGCAGATGCGTTTAGGTATTTGGCTGTTGGGATGGAGAATAAACAAAACATGGTTAAAGCTCCGCAATCGGTTGCGATGACAGAATATGACCCGTTTTCGATATGATTGAACAGGTCTATATGCAGATACTAGGTTTGTTGGCTGATAGCCCTTATCACCAGAACTGGTCTGCTGAAGACTTAGAGACACATATTGATACGCCAATAAATCTTAACCAGTTTGTTTTGGGTGGTAACGATGATGATAGTTTATTCTTTTTTGCAACCTTTGCTCACCCAGAAGAAGCCCACATCCAAGAGTATTTAAGAACAGGTACGTTTCCTGTTGATGGCTATTACGCTAACGGAAAAGACGTTTGGATCGTAGACTTTATATGCCTTGGCGGAGTAAGGGATATTACTGTATCTTTTCGTTGTCTTAAAAATCTGTTATCTTCTATGGGGCATACGCAATGTTTTTGGTTGCGTACCAACAAAAATAAAATTGGCTTTCATATACTAAAGGAGTGAGTCATGGGTGGTAAGGGCGGCGGTGGAGGCTCATCTTATGATGACGCTTCTCAAAAGGCTAAAGCAAAAAAGGATAGGCAAAAGGCTGAAGAGCAGGTTCTTGGCAAGGAGTCTTATGTCCAAAGCAACGGGAACATTGTAAGAAGCGGTAGTGGTTCTGGTGTTACTACTGGCAAGGGTGAAAAAGCAAAAGATGATTATAGAGAAGGTTTGTTTCAATCTTCTGGACTTAGCAATCTTGATGGAACTGTTTCTAAAAGAGGGCGGGATATTGCCCGTATGCAACTTGAATACCGTCAGATAAAAAACCCAATATCTATGCTAGGCAAATTTCTTCCAATGGGTATGGGTAGTGCTTTGATGGGCATTGGCTCTATGAACAGAAAGCAGCAACTTGATAACCTTGCCAAGGGGGGACAGCCTCAGTTTGGATATACTAGCTCTGGCAGGTTTGTTGTTGGCGGTGTTTCGTCTCCTAATTCTGGTGGGGATAGAGGGAACAACGTAATCAACTCTTTTTCAAACAATACAAGCCAGTATGGTAATGAAGGTGCATCCCCTAATTTTGGTGCAACGCTAGTGTCAGAAGACCTAAAGCAAGCGGCAAAGTCAGAAACCCTAATGACTAAGGGTAGAAAAAGAACGAGAGGCAAACGTGCTGGACAAGCTGGTACTGCTGGTGAAGGCGTACTTGTAAGAAACACACAGAAATAGGATTTAATTATGTCTATGTTTAAACCAAAAATGCCTGCCCCACCACCAGTCCCAGAGGTTCCAGAAGAGCCTAACATGGCTCAAGCCGCAGCCTTATCAGAAGAGGCTATGACAACTGAGAGAAAACGCCGCAAGGGTGCTGGCTCTACTATCGTAGCTGGTTTAACTGGTAGCTCTAACGCAACCGCCACGCAAAAGCCAACATTGTTAGGATAGTCAAATGGATGACACTAAAGCCATCATTAAAAGGTTCTCAGCCTTAGAGGGTCAGCGAGAAAACTGGAACACACACTTCCAAGAGCTTGCTGATTACATGCTACCACGCAAAGCCGACATTGTGCGTAAGCGCAGTAAAGGCGAGAAGCGTATGGAGCAAATCTTTGATGGTACGGCTTTGCAGGCTGTGGACCTTCTTTCTGCGTCTTTGCATGGTATGCTTACTAGCGGGGCTACTCCTTGGTTCCATCTAGCAATGAAGGACATGGACATTGGCAGAGACAGCGACGTTCAAGAGTGGCTAGAAGACACTAGCAACCGAATGATTAGAGCCTTTAATCAGTCAAACTTTGAAACAGAAATCCATGAAATGTATGTGGACTTAGTTGTGTTTGGAACTGGTTGTATGTTTGTTGAAATGGATGAAGGTAAGTTACGTTTTAGCACTCGCCACATATCTGAGTTTCACATTTCAGAAAACCAGTTTGGCTTAGTTGATACAGTATTTCGTAAGTATAAAATTCCAGCAAGGCAAGCTGTTCTGCGTTTTGGGTATGACAACGTGACTGAGTATATCCGCAAGACTTACGACAAAAGACCTGATGATGAAGTAACGTTGCTCCATGCTGTAATGCCAAGAGATGAGCGTAACTTTCAAAAAGAAGACAGTGCTAACATGCCATTTGCTTCTGTGTATATATGCATGGAAAGCAATATGCCTTTATCAGTTAAGGGGTTCCAAGAGTTCCCTTACATAGTTCCACGTTTTCTCAAGGCAACTGGGGAAACGATGGGGAGGTCGCCAGCTATGGTGGCGTTGCCAGATGTCAAGATGCTTAATCTTATGTCTAAAACCATCATTCAAGCGGCGCAGAAGCAGATAGACCCTCCGCTTCTAGTGCCTGATGACGGATTTCTCCTCCCGATCCGTACAAACCCTGGCGGCCTCAACTTTTTTAGGTCGGGTAGTAGAGACACTATTACCCCATTAAACGTAGGAGCTAACATCCCTATTGGATTGCAAATGGAAGAGCAACGAAGGTTAGCTATTCGTTCAGCGTTTTATGTAGACCAGTTGTTGTCAGGCGGTAACGTAAACATGACTGCAACAGAGGTTGTTCAAAGGCAGGAAGAACGGATGCGGGTGATTGGGCCTGTTCTTGGTAGGTTAATGAACGAAATGCTTCGCCCACTGATTGACCGTGTATTTGCTTTGATGCTGAGACAAGAAACGCTTTCTCAACCGCCAGAGTTGCTAGAAGGCCGTGATGTTGACATTGAATATGTATCTCCGCTTGCAAGAGCACAGAAATCAAGCAGCTTAAACAACACAATGAAAGCACTAGAGATACTTCTTCCTTTGGGAGAATCATTTCCTGTTGGCGATCATGTAGACCCTGATGGCCTTGTAAGGCACATTACTGACGCTCTGGGCGTTCCTAAGACAGTCCTTAACTCTGAAGCTCAAATACAACAGAAGAGAGAGGCTAGGGCCGCACAGCAACAGCAAATGCAAGAAAGGCAGAATGACCAAGAAGATGTCTACACTGCCGCACAAGCCGCACAAGCAACAAGGATGATACAGAAATAATGCAAGAAGCAGCAAAAATGCGCGTTATGTATAACGACTTGTTTACCACAGAGTCAGGTAAGAAAGTCTTAGCAGATCTTGAGGTTCGTTGTAACTGGCGAACTTCAAGTTATGTGGTTGGCGATGCCAATGCCACAGCCTTTGAGGAAGGCAAAAGAGCAGTATTACTGCACATTTTTAACATGATGAAAGAGGGTAACTAATGTCAGAAGCAGAACAGGTAGTCCAATCTGAAGCTACACCAGCGGCAACAGTTTCAATAGAAACTCCCGCAGAAATAGCACAAGGTGGATCTGGTAACGACTTCTTAAGTTCAATTCCAGAAGATTTAAGAGAACATCCAAGCCTATCTCCTATAAAGGATGTGGGCAATCTTGCGCGGTCATACGTTAATGCACAGCGTTTAATTGGTGCGGATAAAATTCCGATGCCCGTTAATCCTACAGACGATGATTTGGATAACATCTATTCAAAGCTGGGTAGACCAGAAACTCCGTCGCAGTATAACATCGCCGCAGACGGCAACGTGCTTACAGAAGAAAGGGCTACTGAGTATTCTGAAATAGCTCACAAGCTACGCCTTAACCCAGACCAAGCTCAAGGTGTGCTAGATTACTATAGGTCTGTTGTTCAGAATGACCTTAACGCATCTAACGATGCAAACGCTCAAGCAATGGAAAGCGCAACAGCGTCATTGCAATCAGAGTGGGGTGATAAGTTTGAGGCTAAAGTGCAAGCGGCGCAAAAAGTTGTCGATCAGTTTGGTGCGTCAGACATCATGGAACTTCAACTGGCTGACGGCACAAAGCTAGGTAACAACCCAGATGTAATAAAAGCGTTTTCTAATATTGCTGATTTCCGTCAGAACGTAACAAGTGAAGACACTATTTCTGAAATGTCTCAGTCTGGTGGGATGACGGCTGTTTCAGCGCAAGCCGAAGTTGACGCAATTATGAACGACAAAACGCACGCTTATTGGGACAGACGTAATGTTGTAGGCAGACAGAACGCCATTAAAAAAGTCCAAGAATTGATGGGAATGATCCATGGACACACTTGAAAAAGTTTCACTGCGACTAGAAGTTTTAAGAACAGCATTGGAATTTGGCACACAACGTGATATTTTAGAACCTGACAAGCTCTTCGATAAGTATTGGGAGATTGTTATGCAGGGTAGCGAGGAAGCTCGTCCTAAAGACAATCGGAAAGACGATAGCCTAATGGTGGCTCAAAAACCTAGAAGTGTCCGTAAGGGTAGCGCATCGCAATTAGTTTAACTCAACCCGTGTTTTTAAAGGAGGGCATAATATGTCCGATCAAATCACCACGGCATTTGTTCAACAATATTCTGCAAACGTGCAGATGCTATCACAGCAGATGGGTTCTCGTCTTCGTGATGCGGTGCGTATTGAAAATGTTATTGGAAAAAATGCTTTCATTGACCAAATTGGCGTAGCTACAGCACAGCTTCGTACATCAAGAAACGCTGACACACCACAGATTGACACACCACATGGTCGTCGTCGGTTGTCTTTAGCGGATTACGAGTATGCTGATCTCATTGACGATCAGGACAAAGTTCGCATGTTGATTGATCCTACTTCATCTTACGCTCAAGCGGCGGCTGCTGCTATGGGTCGTGCGATGGATGATGTCATCATCTCTGCTGCGGTTGGTTCCGCCTCTACTGGTGAGACTGGTTCTGGCACTGCGTCTTTAGATGCCACGGCTAACTCAGTAGGTTCTGCTTCTTCAAACGATGGTTTAACAGTTGCAAAGCTGACTGAAGCAAAGCGTAAGCTTGACTTGCAGGACGTTGATCCTTCAATCCCACGTTACATTGCAGTTGGCCCAAAGCAGATAGAAGATTTGCTTGGAACTACTCAAATCACATCAGCAGATTTTAACACAGTAAAAGCTTTGGTACAGGGCGATGTAGATACCTTCATGGGTTTCCGCTTCATCATGACTAACCGCCTTGCTGTTTCTGCAACTGATGTTCGCACTTGTTTTGCTTGGGCAGAAGATGGGCTTACATTAGGTATGGGTAAAGACATCTCTGCTCGTATTGATGAACGCGCTGACAAAGGGTACGCAACACAAGTGTATTACTGTATGTCAATCGGTGCTACACGCATGGAAGAAGCAAAAGTTTGCCAAGTCTTCTGTGATGAAACCCCAGATTAATAGGAGATAAAAGATGGCATCAGTAAACTCAGACTTGGTGGCTAACCTTGAGGCATCCCCTCAAGTTGCTAACAAGACTCAAGAGCTACAAGGCGTGGTCCGAATAGCTCAAGGAAATGTTGCTTTATTGGCGGCAGACAGCACTAACGGTGATATTGTTATGCTTGCTCCAATTCCAAGTAACGCATCTATCATGTCTATTCGCGTTGGTTCAGACGGGTTAGGCGGAAGTTGTACCTATGACATTGGCATCTACACAGATGCTGGTGGAATTAAGGATATCGACTTCTTTGCCACTTCCGTAGCTGATGGCGCAGCAATAGCTGAATTGCGTTACGAGGCAGCAGACCTCAACACAACTGGTCAACAGCTATATACAATGGCTGGTGATACATCTGACCCAGGCGGTTTCTACTACATTGCAGCAACGTTTGATGCAACAGGTGGAACTGGTGGTGACATGGCGTTTATCATTGAGTACGTCGTAAACTAACAAAACACTGAGGGGGCGGTCATCCGCCCTCTCAACTCTTTTTGGAGCTTGCGATGCCATCAGTTGTAGACATATGTAATGAAGCGATGGACTTGCTAGGTGCAGCTACCATCACATCTTTAACCGAAAATTCTAAAGAAGCCCGTTTATGTAATAGACGGTTTCAAACAGTCAGGGACGCTGTGCTTCGCGCACACCCTTGGAATATTGCAATTACCCGTAGGCAACTAGCGCAGGACAGCGAAAGCCCTGCTTTTGGTTTTGCTTACCAATTTACATTACCCACAGATCCTTATTGCTTAAGGGTTCTTTCATTTTGGAACTCTAGTGTTAATAACGAGGTTGCCGCTTACGATAGTAATGTAATGTTTAAGATAGAAGGTCGAAAAGTTCTAGCAAACGACAGCGAGTGCTACATTACATACATTTCAAAAGAAGAAGACACAGAGCTTTATGATAGCTTATTGTCATCGGCAATCGCACATAAGTTAGCTGCTGAAACTGCTTACGCAATCACGGGCAGCAATAGCATTTTGCAAGCTATGCAAGCTTTGTATGAATCTCGCTTAAGAGATGCTAAGTCAGCAGACGCTATGGAAGGGTATCCAGAGCAACCACAGGCTAATGAGTATATTAACGTAAGGTTTTAGGACATGGCGAGAGTATCTACGATTCTTACCAACTTTCGGGCTGGTGAACTTTCCCCAAGACTAGAGGGCCGCATTGACTTAGAGAAGTACAATGAAGGCGCACAAACCTTGCAGAATATGCTTGTGTTCCCGCAAGGCGGAGCTACTAGAAGGCCAGGTACATTTTATGCTGGCTCGTCTAAAGATGGTGGTAAAATACGCCTGATAAACTTTGAGTTCAGTGACGAACAGGCTTATGTACTAGAGTTTGGGGAAAACTACATTCGCGTCTATAAAGATGGTGGTATTGTAACAGAAGCAACAAAAGCAATTACTGGTATCACATCCGCTAACCCTGCTGTTGTAACGTCTAATAGTCATGGATACAGCAACGGAGACAGAGTATTTATTAGTGGCGTTGCTGGAATGACACAGGTAAATAACCGTGAGTTTACCGTGGCTGGCACAGCAACAAATACTTTTCAGCTAAGTGGTGTAAACAGTTCTGGCTTCACATCTTATGGCAGTGGTGGAACCGCAGGAAAAATTGTTGAGATAGTTACTACTTACACAGAAGCGCAAGTGTTTGAACTTAACTACACTCAATCTGCTGACGTTATTTTTTTAGCCCACAAAAGCCATGAGCCAGCAAAGCTTACAAGAACATCAGCCCATGCTGGTTGGGATCTGTCAGATATAGATTTTGTTGATGGCCCTTACCTAGACGAAAACATTACTGACACCACTATATATTCTTCTGCAAATACTGGCAGCGTTACGCTTACGGCATCTGCGGATTTATTTGCGGCTACAGATGTAGGCAGATTAGTTAGGTTAAGAGAAGTAATAGAGGTTCAGCACGACGCATGGGCAACAAGCACAAGCTATAGCCAGAACGCTTTAGTTAGGTTTGGTGATAATGTTTATAAGAAAACAGATAGCGGTTCAGATACTTCTGGATTAACGCCTCCAGTACATCTTTCTGGCTCTGAAACTTATGGGCCTATTACTTGGGCTTTTCAACATAGCGGAACAGGGTTCCTTAAAATTACCGCTTTTACAAACGCAACAACTGTTACTGCGTTGTTTAAGAACAGTGAGGGGGTTCTTCCAGCAAGCGTAGTAACTAGCGGTAACGCAACAACTCGTTGGTCATTAGGTTCTTTTGGGGGAACAGAGGGTCAACCAAGGGCTGTTGGTTTTTATGAGCAACGACTATACTTTGCTGGAACTACTGGTAAACCTCAGACAATATTCGGTAGCACATCTGCTGACTTTGAAAACCATACGCCAGCAACCTTAGATGATAGTGCGGTAAACTTTACCATTTCGTCTGATAAGGTAAATGTTATAAAGCATCTTTTGCCAGCTAGATTTCTACAGATCTTAACAAGTAGCGCAGAATTTACACTGTCTGGTGGGCAAGGCACCCAACCTGTTACGCCAACTAATGTAAACATTTTGAGGGAAACAACTTTTGGAACTTCTGATGTTAGGCCACTACGGGCAGGAAACTCAACTATCCTAATCCAAAAAGGGCAGGAAAAAGTTAAAGAGATTACGTTTGACTTAGACACAGATGGTCTACTTGGCGTTGACTTGTCTATCTTAGCTGATCATATTTTAAGAGGCGGTGTCAGTGATATGGTTTGGCAACAGGAGCCAGAGCTTATCTTATGGTTTGTTCACACAGATGGACGCTTGATTGGGCTAACCTATGACCGCGCTAACAACGCTGTGGGGTGGCACACTCATCCTTTAGGCGGGAAGTTTGGCGAGGCAACAGTAACTGTTTCTGACTATGCAAACATAGCCATAGGCACAACTATTACCTTAACTAAAAGCGATGGCAAATCAGTTGTTTTTACAAGCGAGGCTGCTGGAGGAACTGCCCCTGCTGATACCTCTCTTGGGTGGAGGCCAAACGAAAGTAACAATACAACTGCTGATAATATTTTTACACGAATCAATGCCCATGCAGATTTTACAGTTGCTAACCCAGCCGCAGCAGTTGTTACAATTATAGAGACGGCTCCAGAGAATCAGGGGTTCCTAACTGTTGCAACATCAGACAGTACAAGGTTAGCACCTACTAGCCAAGGTAGTTGCATTGTTGAAAGCATTACAAGCGTCCCAGAAGGCTCAGAGGACACTGTGTATATGTCTGTAAAGAGAACTATAGATGGGTCTACTGTACGTCATATTTGCTTTATGAAGGCTATCTTCTTTGGCACTGACGGGGCTGATGCATTTTATGTAGATAGTGGCTTAACTTATAGCGGTGCCGCAACAACAACAATTAGCAGTCTGAACCATCTCGAAGGTGAGACAGTAGCTATTGTTGCTGATGGTTCCACTCATGCTGACAAGATAGTAACAGGCGGAGCTATAACTTTAGAGAGAAGCGCAACTAAGGTACACATTGGCTATAATTACACATCAATACTAGAGACTTTGCGGTTAGAGGCTGGTGCTGATGACGGCATTTCTCAAGGCAAAGTAAAGCGCATACACGGCGTGACAGTTAGGTTCTTGGATAGCATTGGTGCCGAAGTAGGGCCAAATCTATCTAATCTAGATCGTCTGCCGTTTAGAGATAGTAGCATGGCTATGGATGAAGCTGTGCCTTTGTTTAGTGGTGATAAAGAAGTTTACTTCCCTTCTGGGTACGACAACGATGCAAGGATAATAGTGCGGCAGAACCAACCTTTGCCAATGACTGTGCTTGCTGTGATGAGAAGGTCTAACACATTCGATGCCTAATATTATAAAATTTGAGAAAGAACATCTCAGCAAGATAAACCTTGCTTTTGAGCTAACTCAAAGCGGCAAAGATTCGCTTTCTTCTTATGATGATGTTATTGGCTACACAGGCATGGACAAGGATGTGATACTTGCGATTGGTGGAGTTCATCAAATGTGGAATGGCGTAGGCGAAGCCTGGATACTGGTAGCTAAAGAAGGTTACAAAATTCCTAAGACCATAGCCAAATACACCGACTATTTGTTCCAGCATATTCAAGAAACGCATGAATTGTCACGCATCCAAGCAAGTGTATGTGCCTCAGACGTTAGGGCTAACAGATACGCACAGTGGCTAGGATTTGAAAAAGAGGGTATAATGCGTAAGTACGGGCCAGACGGCACTGACTATATCCGTTATGCAAGGGTAATATAATGGTAGATCCAGTAACCATAGCAGCAGGGGCATCCGCAGTAAGCGGCATGATGGGCTATAAAGGCAACATGGCCTCTGCAAAAAGCATGCAGCAAACTGCGGAATTTAATGCTGGTTTGGCTGAAAATGAAAGTGTTCTACTTGCAAGGGCTAAAAGAGACGAAGAGGTTTCTTTAAGAAGACAGTCTAATCGCCTTGTCGGAACTCAAAGATTAATGACTGCCGCATCTGGTGTGCAAATAAGCGGAAGCCCATTGCAAGCATTGTTTGATACTTACGCTAGCACAGAGATGGATGCAGCAATGATTCAGTATGCAAGCAATCAAGAGCAAGTTCAGAAGCAATCTGAGGCCGCATTAATGAGAGCAGAAGGTGGCGCAAGATCAGCAAGTGCTAAATATCAGGCTTATACCTCACTTCTTAGTGGTGGGTCTAAAGCAGCAACCCTAATGTCTTAGGTGATTAAATGCCAAGAATACCTTTATATAATCAAGGGCTAGGCCCACAAGTTAAAACCGCTGCTGGCTCATTATCACCTAGAGCAAACAGTGCAGCCTTTGCTTCTGTTGGGCAAGCTCAAGCAGCTTTCTTTGAGAAGGCAGGACAAGTTGCGTTTGCGTTTGGGCAAGCAGAAAAGCAAGCTGAGACAAGTAAAGCTCAAAGAGATGTACAAACTCTTGTTAATCAAGAGATGAATAACTTTACTAACGAGAACCAAGACACAACTGTTTCATCTTATCAGGCATCTGCACAAACTAAAGCTAACCAGCTACGCGCTTCATCTTTAGAGAATCTTCGCGGCAACCTTACAAGAAGCCAGTTTCAAAAAGTTTCTGGCACATTTGATTCTACATTTGCGTCAAAACTAGCCCAAGGAACTCAGGTTGCGTTTGGGAAAAACCAAGCCATAAGAACAGAGTCAGCTAATGAATGGTTGGATACATCTCTATCAGAGTTTGTTGGGTTGAACCCAGAGAGCGACTTGTTCAAAAGGAATATGGAGAACATAGAGGAAGAGTACGACACCTTCATATCTCAAGGCTTGAAACCTAAGTATAGTTTGCAGTCTTTTAAAGAAACTGTAGATTCTGGCTCGTTTGTTAGAGGGTTAGAGGGTGCGTCTCAACAACACCAGATTGATAAAATGCGTAAACAAATAGAGGCAAGGGATGACCTTCGCCCTGCTGACTTTTCAGCAAGAATGAACGCTATAGATTCTCAAGAAAAAGTGGTTCAAGCAGAGCTTATTGAATCTGTATTTACTGAATTAGTAGAAACCTATGATGAGTCAGCTACCTTCCAGACAGACGAGGGATTATCCACAACAATTCTTGAAATTAGAGAAGGTAAAGACATTGTTCTTGATGATGGGCAAAAGGTAAATTTAGGCTCTCTTAATGCCTCCTCACGGGAAACCCTTATCTCTAAGCTAACAGCTAGAAGAAACGGCGTTGAAGCGAAAGCAACTAACGTAATGCTAGTAGGGTTGTCTGAAACTCTTGCTCAAGACGATACATCATTAAGCGATATAGTTTCTTTAGAAAAACAGCTTGCAAATAAAACAGGGCGTTTTGCAAAAGTAACGGATATTACTCAAATAGCTCAAGTGACAACTTTACTCAACAGCGCAAGAGCAAACGCTTCACGCAAGGCTGTCATTCAAGCAACTGCAAATCAAGCAGACCTTATTGCTTCTATAGAGGCAAACAAAGGAGTAATGGACGAAGAAGATGAAAACTTGCTTGCGTCTACTGTTTCAACGCTTGTTTTAGCGGAGAGGGAAGACTTGGCTAACGCTTTGACTACTGCTGTTACAGTAGAGCAGACCGCATCTGTTGCTTTTTCTAGTATCCAGTTTGCTAGTCCATCAGAACAAAAAGCGGTGATTGACGAAGCGTACAACAACAGAGGCACTGACTTAGGTAAAAAAACTTATGAAAGGTTGCTTGGTAAAGCAAACACTGCACAAAAAGAAATGACTGAGGATTTTGTAGGTTACTACACAAGAGAGAGAGAGGGCATGCGTCCTTCAGCAACGCAACTTATCACTATCCAACAAAACATGGGTATAGCTCCGCTAGACATAAGAGTTGCTAGTAACGCAGAACTAAAAAAATTCAAAGATAACTACGACGCTGCACAGGATTACAATGATAAATCTGAGGAGGCTCAGAAATTTCTTAGCCAGTATGGTGTTCATGGCAATACTGTTATGAGGCACTTGGTTAAGACAGGCACTATTAACAAAGTTGACAACCTTATTATTGCTTATCCAAATTCCGTAGCAATGAAAGCTGTAGATATTTTTAACAGGGCGGAGATGGTCAATGAATATAAATCCCAACCCAAAGATGTCAGAGATGCAGTCGAAACAAGGGCTACAGAACTTATTGGCGATTATTCATCTAGTTTACTTGGTGGCATTTCAAATGATGTGTTAGGCGGTGGCATGACATCTGGCAGGGCTTCTCATGTGTTTGGAATAAGAGACATCGTTAGAAACACAGCGTTAGGGTATATCACCAGTGGCTCAGAAACAGATGTAAACGCCGCAAGTGATAGAGCTTATGAAGATGTTATTGGAAGTCATTTTGAGTTCCATGAAGTTAATGATCAAAAGATACGCTTTGCTTCTGGTGAGTTTAGAAACCCTGCTGAGATGACTGAGTTGTTAGGTAATTCCTTAAGCATGAATGAAGAGTATTTAAGAAGTATTGTTAAGGCACCACCGTCACGCCAAGGCTCCAGCGAACAGGAAGCAACAGCAGACGAAAACGAATACTTTAGTGACCTAATGCAGTATGGCTCTTGGCGCACAACCACCGATAACAAAAGTGTGTACCTTGTAGACGCACTTGGAAACATGGCTACGCGCACAGTAGAAGACGGGCAAGACCCTTACATAACCGTACCATTTTCCAAATTAAGTGCCACTACTTCTGAGTATCTTGAGGTGTATAGACGGACAAGAGGCCAAATTAATGACCGGAAAAGGGCGGCGTTTAGCCAAGTTATATTAGCAGGGCAGTTGTTCTAATGGTTGATATGTATATCCCAGAACAGGAAGAGGATGAAAACCTAACCCAACAATACCATGACTATGCCAAAGCTGGGACGATGGATGTTTTGGGTGCTACCTTTAACGAAACTCTTTATTACAACCCCGCTAATGCGCTTGGAAGACTGTCAGAGCAGTACATAGGCAAGGGAACAGAAGGAAGCACACTCAGCAAGGACGCATGGGCCTCTAGCGACTACTTTAGAGAAGGAATTGAGGTAGGCGAAGAAGGTATTAAAGAAGGTTTAGCACAGCTTTTATCAGAGCGACATGACGAGCGTTTGGATTTCAGAACTACGTTAGGCAGATCCAGAGGCGGATTTGGTCTTGGCGCGGCGCAGTTTGGTGTTTCTTTAGCAGGTAGTATGCTTGATCCTCTGAACGTAGCGTCTTCGTTTATCCCTTCTGTTGCTCTTGGGAGAATGGCGACAACAGCAAGTCGCACTGGATCAAAGCGTTTTATGACTGGCGCGATGGATGGTGCTGTAGGTGCCGCTATTGTTGAGCCGTTGGTTATTGGTGCGGCAGCGGCGGAGCAAGACCGTGATTATCGCTTGATGGATAGCTTTTTAAATGTGGCGGTTGGTGCGGCTTTGGGTGGCTCCCTGTTTTATGGTGTTGGTAAACTGTCAGACCGCCTTAGAAAGCTACCTCCAAAAAGCAAAGAGCAAGCTCAGAACACGGCTATCGGTCAAGTGTTGCAAGACCAAGAAGTTAATGTAACTAGCGTTGTTAGAGATGGCGAGGCTGTTGCGTCTGCAAGGGCTGAGAAGGTTGCTAATGAGGTAGATAAAACGCCCGTCAAATCTCCTTTTGATGAGGACTATGAGGTTGAAGATATTGGCACTGGTGAAGTTGTATCAGTTTCAACAATTAATGATGCCTTTCTCAAAGCGTCTGTCAAAGAATTTGATGCAAGAATAAAATCCTTACAACCCTACGCTGGCAAACCTGAGTCTGAAATAGCCAGCGATGCTTTAAAAATTCAAAAATTAAAAACAGATAAAAAAGCTATTGAAGTAGAAATGGATAGGCGTTCTGGAAAAACTATAGAACGTCCAACGGAGCCAGATGTAGAGGTTGAAGCGGCAGAACTTACACCTACTAAGTTTACGTCTAAAGACGTACCAATCATAATAGGCGGTAAACCTAGTCTTGATCCTAGAGAAAAAATTATATCTATTACTGATGGCACGACGACTAGGTATTTAGACTTCCAAGAGGACGATGGTTTTGGTGGCTCTGGTTGGGTGGAAGTAGACCGAAAAGGCGATGCTTTGCCACAAGTTGATCAGCCACGCATTTATGCAGAAAAACAAAAACAAAGAAAACAAGCAATCCAAGATATTCAAAATAACATGCTTGAAAAGCGTCAAACTGTCACGCAACAACAAGCTGATGCACCTGTAACAGAAGCGCAAGAAGTACAGCCAGAGCCTAGTAATTTGGGTAGGCTTGCTGAATATTCTGATGATGTAGATGAAATTAAATCTCAATCTTTAAAGCAAGATGAGTTCGATGCTAATGCTATTGAGCAAGAAAACCAAGTCTTGTTAAGCGAGGTAACAACTGAAGAAAACTTAGCAATGCTACCCGCAGAAGCAAGACAATCTTTGGAAGAAATTACTGACCTAGAGGCTAGTGCGGAAAACATTGAAAACTATGTTGAAGCTGGTCGTGCGTGTATTGTAAGGAGCCAAGGCTAATGAGTTGTAGTGAAGCAATACTAGCTGCCGCTAAAAAAGATGGTGTGTCTTTTAACAAAGAAGAAGCGCAAGAAATCATAGACGTTCTTGAGGGTCGGCTACAAAAACGCGCAGAAAACTCTTTGGCTGAAGAGTACACTGACCTAGCTAAACTAGCTAAGAACATAGCAAGGCAGACTAAGATTAATGCTGTTATCGAAAAGAGAAACAGAATACTTAACGCCAAGGCATACATTGATATAATGACAGTTATTAGAAAAAACCCTGATAACCCGTCAGAGGCTTTGTCTAGCGTAATGGTGGGCAGTGCCCAACTTGGAAACTTCAAGAGCGTTGACGCAAGGCAACACGCCTTAAACACGCACTACCAAGGCACATTACTTGCAGCTATGAATGATGCTGGGCTTGAAAAGTTCTTCAAAAGCAAGCACGCAGAGGAACTTATTTACAGAGCTATGTTTGCTAAAGAACAAGACGCTAACGGAAACTTTGTTGATTTCGATGTTAATCAAGCGGGTGGGGCGAAAGCAAAAAAAGTTGCTGACATTATTAAGGCTCATCAAAAAGTTCGTCTTGATAGGAAAAACTTGCATGGCACTGTTATTGCGGAGCTAGAGAACTACGCTGTTCGTCAGGGGCATGACCCAATTTTATTAAGGAAAGGTGCTAAAACAGCAGACGAGCTAGAGGTATCAAAAAAAGAATGGGTAGACTACATGCTTGAACCTAATAGGTTAAGCCGAAAAACTTTTGACAATAAACCATCATTCACAACCATTGACGGGAAAAAAGTTCCATACACTGACGAGATGTTTCTTAGTGATATGTGGGGCAATCTTGTTACAGGGCAACACCAAAAGTTAGACCCAAACATTAATTCTGCTGACCCTGTTGGAGCTTTCAAAGGGCCATCAAACATGGCTAAGAAATTAAGCCAGAGCCGTACAATACACTTTGAGAACGGCACTGCTGCTTATGAATACTCAAAAAAGTACACTCGCATGAGCCTAGTTGATGCTGTTATATCTGGAATTGACCATGATGCACAGTCCATTGGGTTGATGGAAGTTTTTGGGACAAACCCTACAGCAATGTTTGATAGAGTTTTGAACGATGTAAGATCTGGCAACGCTGGGAATGTATTGGTTTTAGACTCAGTAAAAGATTTTAACCTAAGAAACCAATTTAAAGAAATAGATGGCAGTTCAAAGGCAAGAGGGTCTAGTAGACCTATATTGTTTGGGGCTGACTTTGCTGGCCTTGCGTCTGGTTGGCGAATGATACAATCAATGGCAAAGCTAGGCGCAGCAACTATTTCGTCATTCGGTGATATTGCTACAAACGCAACATTTATAAATAGCAACACAGACAGAGGGATATTTGGTTCTTACGCTAAATCTCTTGGGTTTGTTTTCTCTCGCTTCAAAAGCAAAGACCAGAAAAGATTGGCTTATCTTTTGGGTGTAGGTATAGAAGGCGCGATGGGAAGTACGCACGCTAGGTTTGGTTCTAATGATAGTTTGCCTGGGACAATAGGAAAAGCGCAACAACATTATTTTAGATTAAACCTTATGACGTTTTGGAACGATGACCAGAAATCAGGTGTAGCTAAACTGTTAGCCGCCGATCTAGCCACTTATAAAGGCAATCAATTTTCTGAACTAAACGTCAGAACACGCAACAGCTTACAAAGATATGACATAAACGAAGCTGAGTGGGATGTGTTGCGGCAAATGGACATGACTGCGGCGGATGGCAGGGCTTATATGTTTGCTGGTGGAGTAGATAATATTCCCGCCAATGTCATAGAGGCGGCTGCTTTAGCTAAGACTAACGCTGGTAGAAAACGCCCTGTTAAGACAGCAACCAAAGCAGCTATCGACAAGTACAAGAATGACCTTATGACAAAATATTCTATGTATATAACCGATTCGGCTGAGACTGCTATACCAACTCCAGGTGCCAAAGAAAGAGCTTACATGAATGTAGGCACTGAGCGTGGCACTGTGCTTGGTGAGGCTATCAGAGCGTTTATGCAGTTTAAGGCTTTCCCTGTTACTTATGTAACTAAGGCCGCACAGAGACAGCGTTACGCAAGAATTGAAGAAGGCAAGAGTGGCCTGTTTGGGGTGGCTCAAATGATGGTTGGCACAACTATGATGGGCTACCTGTCAGTCACCATGAAAGACATTATGAAAGGCAAGTCACCAGAAGAAGTGTTTGGCGATGAGTATGGGTTAAACCCTAAACTTTTAACAAGAGCTATTGTTCAAGGTGGCGGGTTAGGCATTTACGGAGATGTGCTGTTTGGAGAACATCAGAAATTTGGCAGAGGTCTTTTGCAAACAATGTCTGGCCCTACGTTTGGTTCTATTGAGCAGATAGACAAGATATACGGTAGTGTTAAGTCTGGAGATCCTGATGCAATTTTGAAGAACAGCGTACAGTTTGCAAAAAGCAACATCCCTGGAATTAACTTATTCTATACAAAAACAGCCTTAGATTATTTATTTATTCACGGAATGATGGAGCATGTAAACCCTGGATATTTACGCAGGATGGAAAGAAGAATGAAGAAAGATACAGACCAAACATTTTATTTCCCTCCTAGCCAGACAGCGGTAAGGTTTTAAGATCCTTTCACACAACTCTATTTTTTGATATAGTAGGCCAACACGGAGATAGACATGACAGTTAGTAGCGTTACAACAAAGAAAAGTTACAACGGTGACGGTAGCACTACTGTCTTTGCTTATAACTTTAAGATATTTGACGATGATGATATTACTGTCATTCTTAAAACAAATTCTACTGGTGCTGAAGCTGTTAAAGCAAAGACAACCCATTATACGGTTTCGGGTGTTGGCGTAACAACTGGCGGCAATATTACATTCGGCTCTGCCCCCGCTTCTGGTGAAACTGTTGTTCTGCTAAGATCAACGGCACAAACTCAAACAACTGATTATACTCCTAATGACCCTTTCCCAGCAGCCTCGCATGAAAACGCTCTTGATAAGCTAACCTTTATTGCTCAAGAAATTGCAGAGGAGCAGGATAGATCTATTAAGATTTCTCGTACAAACACTATGACATCTACGGAATTTACCGTTGGAGCAACAGCTAGAGCTAACAAAATACTTGGCTTTGACGGTAGTGGTGAGCTTTCTGTTACTGAGGGCAAGGTTGATACTGTGTCAGCTACAGCATCATCTGTGTCTGTTGGTGGTAGCCCTACAGCATCAGCCACTTACACAGTCGCAACTGGTGCTTTAGCGTTAGCACTAGGTATTCCTACAGGTGCAACAGGAGCAACAGGTAATAGTGCTGGCTTGCAGATGACTTGGAGTTCAGCCACTTCTGATGCAGACCCTGGTGCTGGTAAGTTGGCATTTAACAACGGTACAATAAGCAGTGTAAGCATTTTGTATATAGATGATGTTGAGGATAACTCAGTTGATATTAGCGGTTTTGTTCAAAGCTTTGACGATATATCAAACGCAACGGCCCGTGGCATTATTCATATTGAGAAAGAAGGAACAGCATCTACTTTTGCAGTGTTCAAAGTTTCTGGTGCTGTAACTGATGCGTCTGGCTATACTAAGGTGCCAGTTACGCATGTTGTTTCTAACGGATCATTTAGTAATACTGATGGCATTAGAGTTGACTTTAGTTACTCAGGTGTAGATGCATCCCTGACTGCAGGTATATCTGCAAATAATGTTTTGCAAGCTGATACTGGTCTGGTAGATGATGACTTCCTTCGCATAAAAGGCACTAAGATTGAGGGCAGAAGCGCGGCAGAACTAAGAGTAGACATAGGCGCTACAACGCAAGATGACATCGCTGCCCTGGCAATAGCGCTTGGCGGATAAAGGAGAAAAATAGATGGCAAATACTTTCAAGGTCGTATCGCATGATGTGATGCCTGCAAGCAGTGGAACTCCAGAGGCGCTTTATACAACGCCTGGCAGTACAACAACTGTTATTCTTGGGTTGACCGTTGCAAATATTCATACAGCACAGGTTACAGCTTCAATAAAGCTAGTTTCTGACACTTCTGGGGGAGGTCGAACAGCAACAAACACAACCACGTTTTTAGCTAAAAATATCCCAATCCCTGTTGGCTCTTCTGTTGCGCCGATTGTCGGAAAAGTAGTGTTAGAAACAACTGATGTTATTCAGATTGATTGCTCTGTAACGGATAAAGTTTCCATAACAATGAGCATAATGGAGATAACATAATGTTAACAACCCCTAATTTCATTGGAAGACCTGCGCCGCGTTCTGCTATCATAAACCCCCCTGGTTCTGTGTTACAAGTAATTACAACCAATAAATTAAATACATTTAGCAGCACTTCAAGAACTTTTGTAGATGTAACAGGATTAACGGTTGACATAACTCCAGTTTCTACCAGCAGTAAAATTTATGTCACGGGTGTTTTAGTTTGTAGCGCGAGTGACCATTGGGTTTTTGCAAGGCTTATGAGAGACAGCACGCAAGTCTTAACGCCAGGGGGGAGTCTTGGTAACCGCACAACGGCTAACTTTGGTTTTGGAACTTTAAACACTGGTGAATATATGCCATCTTCTTTGCCAATTCATGCTCTTGATAGTCCATCAAGCACAAGTGAATTAACTTATAAAATTCAAATAGAGACATTTGCTGGAACAGGTTTTGTTAATATAACAGAACGTGATAACGACGATTCCAGAGGTTTTGATATGCGTGGCGTTTCAACCATTACAGTAATGGAGATTGCAGGATGAATCATCAATCAATCTATTCACTTTATCCAAATGTCGTTTGCATCGACGGCAATGATTCTGATGCAGTAGCAACAGATGCAGATGGCAATGTTGTTGCTTGGGATGCTTCTGATGTTTCTACAAAAGAAACAGAATTAGTCACCGCAAAAAATCTGTCTGAATTACGCAAAGAACGCAATAGACTATTAACCGAAACAGACCATTGGGTTTTGTCTGACACGGCTGATGTTACTTCTGCACAAACAACATATCGCCAAGCCCTACGGGACATTACATCCAGTGCGACATCACTAAACGATGTGAGTTGGCCGGATAAACCATAAATAACGAAATGCAGTAGATAGCGTAGAACAAATGAAAGACATTCACACAGACATAGCCATTGTAGGTGGTGGAATAACAGCTCCGCTGTGGGTAAACGCCCTAACAGGCTGGTTTGCTTTGGCTACTGCTGTTGTGTCTTTTGTTGTGGTTTGTAGCAGGGCTTACTTTATGTATCGGAAACGTGATGATAGCTGAAACCCTTGCGGGTATTGCTCTTGTTAAGTCTGCTGTTGATGGCATCAAGTCTGCTATTGGTGCAGCTAATGATATTGGTGAGATAGCTAGTCATATAGATGATTTGTTTCTTGGTGAGCAACAGGCTCAGAAAGCTAGAAACAAGAAGTCAGGCGTTAATCAATTCAATATAAATTCTGTAGCTAAAGAAACCATAGATGCAAAACTAGCGGC
>CEWQ01003470.1_pt1 | contig 23711 bp, 20 predicted proteins | sample 531161 | NCBI WGS metagenome assembly CEWQ01 (sample SAMEA2621548, study PRJEB7988) | marine metagenome | isolation source: saline water (ENVO:00002010), including | reverse complement strand
GGGAATGATTAAACATTACCTGTTTCCTTTGAGTGACTTGTTTTAGTGAAGGTTTCTTTGTGGTTGTGTAATAAACGGTATAAAACAGGTAGAACAAATAGCGTCAATATTGTCGATGAAATTACCCCGCCAATGACTACCGTTGCGAGTGGACGTTGAACCTCAGAGCCAATACCAGTATTAAGCGCCATTGGCACAAAACCTAGTGAGGCAACAAGCGCAGTTGTAAGTACAGGTCGTAATCTTGTCAAAGCTCCTTCAATAATAGCGGTATCTAATGCAACACCTTCTCGTCGAAGTTCTCTGATAAATGACACCATAACCAAACCATTTAATATGGCTATGCCTGATAACGCTATGAAGCCTACAGCCGCTGAAATTGAAAAAGGTATATCTCTCAGTAATATGGCAAAAATACCACCCGTTAATGCCAAAGGCACACCAGTAAAAATAATCATCGAATCTTTGAAAGAACCTAGTGCTAAAAACAATAAGACGATAATCATAATAAGCGTAATAGGCACTACTACGGATAGTCTTTGTGATGCAGATTGTAGCTTTTGATAGGTGCCTCCATATTCAATCCAGTAACCCGAAGGTACTTCAACTGAATCCTCAATTGAGGCTTGAATATCTTTAACAAAAGAACCTAAGTCTCTTCCTCTGACGTTAGCAGTAACTACAACTCTACGTTTGCCATTTTCTCTATTGACTTGATTTGCTCCTTCAACCAATTCAAGTTCAGCAACCTCTTGCAATGGGACATACTTGCTGTTTGGCATTTGTATAGGTAAATAAGCTAAAGCGTCAACATCACTTCTTAAGTGTTCAGGAAGACGAACGACGATATCTGCTCGTCTATCACCTTCATAAAATTTACCTGCAATAGTTCCACCTAACGCAGTTGCAAGCTGATCTTGTAGCTCTTTTATACTAATGCCATATTTTGCCAGTTGTTCATGCTTAGGATTGATGGTCATCATTGGCAAGCCAGTTGTTCTTTCAACTTGAACATCAGCTATCCCCTCTACATTAGCAATTGAAGCATTTATACTTTTACCTAAAGCCGTTAAGGTTTCAAAATCATCACCAAAAACTTTGATTGCAAGTTCAGCTCGTACACCCGCAAGTAATTCATTAAAACGCATTTGAATCGGTTGAAGAAATTCATAACGATTACCTGGTATTGGCTCTACTACTTCTGCTAATTCTTCTACAAATTGTGTTTTAGGCTTGTTAGGATCTGGCCATTCGCTACGTGGTTTTAAAATAATAAAGTTATCGGCAACGCTCGGTGGCACTGCATCTGTCGCAACATCTGCGGTCCCTATTTTTGCAAAAACACGCTCTACTTCTGGCATTTGTGTGATTTTTTCTTCTAAGGTTTTTTGTAAAGCAACAGCTTGCGATAACGATGTGCCAGGAATACGTAATGCATGCATAGCGATATCGCCTTCATCAAGGTTTGGCACAAATTCACTACCGAGTTTGTTCGCGGAGAACCCTGCTAATCCGACAAGTCCAACGGCTAGCAATACAATCAACCAACGGACTTTAAGGGCAAAAGTCAAAGTCGGGCGATACAGTGCTAGCGATGACGTCATGATGATGTTTTCTTTTTCTTTCACTGGGCCTTTGAACAAAATTGCGATTGCTGCTGGAACAAAAGTGACCGAAAGAAGCATGGCGCAACATAAGGCAATAACAACTGTAATAGCCATAGGATGGAACATTTTTCCTTCTACACCTGTTAGTGCAAAAATAGGTAAATAAACCGCAGTAATTATGAATACACCGAAAAGTGCTGGACGAATAACTTCTTTAGTAGCTTCATATACCAATGCTAAACGTTCATTAACAGGCATAGTTCGGCCATTTGCAGAAGCTGCACTTAATTTTCTTAGGCAGTTCTCAACAATAATAATAGCACCATCAACAAGTAGTCCAAAATCAAGTGCTCCTAAACTCATTAAATTTGCACTCACTCCCGCATGCACCATGCCTGTTATAGTCATTAACATAGCAAATGGGATCACGGCAGCCGTAAGCAGCGCAGCTCGTATATTTCCTAAGAGTAAAAGCAATACAACAATGACTAATAACGCACCTTCAAATAGGTTCATTTTTACCGTATCAAGCGTTTTTTCAACCAGTTTTGTACGATCATAAACAGCAGTAACTGTTATTCCTGTGGGTAAACTGGTTTTTATTTCGTCTAATTTAATGCTTACCGCTTTAGCAACTTTTTGGCTATTTTCCCCTATGAGCATAAAGACAGTGCTCATCACAACTTCTCTACCATTTTGTGTTGCAGCCCCTGTTCTTAGTTCTTTTCCTTCTTGAACATTAGCCACACCCGAGATACGGACCACACTGCCATCAACAGTTTTAACAGGAATGTTAGCTAGATCTTTTAGGTTTGTTGCCTGTCCAGGAATACGGAGTAGCCATTGAGCACCATTTTTTTCAATAAACCCAGCGCCTTTATTGTCATTATTATCTTCAATCGCTTGGATAACATCTTGCTGATTAACACCAAAGGCCAATAATTTTTTAGGCTCAAAAGCGATGAGTATTTCACGTTTAAACCCACCAATTGGATTAACTTCTACCACACCTTGCACTTGCATTAACTGTGGTCGAATAATCCAATCATGTACTGTTCTTAAGTCCGTTGCCGTTATAAGTTTACCTTCATCATTGCGTGCGTCAGGCTCGGCATCAACAGTAAACATGAAGATTTCACCTAACCCGGTAGCTATTGGACCAAGCTCTGGCTCTAAGCCATTAGGTAAATCAGATTTTGCAGACAGTAACCGTTCATTGACGAGTTGTCTGGCAAAATAAATATCAGTTTCATCACTAAAAATGGCAGTAACTTGCGATAAACCATAACGAGATACTGAACGTGTGCTGACCAAATTAGGTATTCCAGCTAATGCCGTTTCTAATGGGTAAGTTACACGTTGTTCTACTTCAAGTGGTGTATAACCTGGCGCTTCAGTGTTGATCATTACCTGAATATTGGTTATATCAGGTACGGCATCAATCGGTAGTTTAGTGAAATTCCAAATGCCAAGCCCTGCAAAAGCTAGCACTGCCAACATAATGATTGAGTTTCTACGAATAGAAAATCTAAGTAAATATTCGAGCATAATTAGTCCTTAATGGTCGTGTGATGCGCCAGATTTTTCTACATCGGCTTTGAGGATGTAACTATTCTCAGTGACATATTCCGTGCCTAGGGATATACCGCCTAACACTTCAATTTCATCGCCCACAACTCGCCCTAACTCAAGCATTCTCACTTCATATTCATTTCCAACCTTGGCATAAACCACGGTAAAATCACGGAAGCTTTGCAATGCCTTACGCTTTACAGATATAGCTACATCGTATGAACCAATCTCAACTTCTGCGGTAACGAATGAGCCTTCAGATAATAAAGAATCACTATTGTTTACTAAGACACGAAATAATTTAGCCTGATCTTCTCTAACTTTTAAAACTCGGCTATCAATTCTACTCACTTGTTTTTCTTCAACTCCATTAATGCTCAAAGTTGTCTTTGCGCCAATATTCACTGTTGGTAAATCAATTGGAAAAACAGCTATTTCCGCAATTAAAGTTTCATCGTTGGTTACTTTGAGTAATGCACGACCTTTAGACTGCTCGCCTGAGGTAACATTAACGGTACTAACTATGCCATTTTGAGCAGAAAAGACTTTATACGACTGAAGATTTTCATTACTTTCAACCGTAAGTAGTAATTGACCTTTTTTAACTGATTCACCAAGTTTTACATGAACTTTTTTAACCAACCCATCGAATCGAGCATACACATTACTGACTGCATCAGCAGGTAGAGCTAATTTTCCATACACTTCAACGGTTTCATGGAATGTTGATGGCCCCACAACTTCAGTACTAATTTCCATTGCTTGAGCAATTTTCTCATCAATACTTGTTCGACCTTCAAAATTGTCATATTGCCAATTGTAAGTTTTCCCTTGATATTTAGCAGTTAGAGAGACAATAAATGAATGGGGTTCGTAGATAACCATATCGCCACGAAGATACTGCCCTTCTTGAAAAAAGTTTATGTCATCGACACCATCGCCTAATCGAGTAAGTTTTACATTAAGCTCCACTTTCGCTGGGTCGATAGCTTTATCACCCGTTGTTGCCCACACGCGAAACTCTGGCGGAACACCTGTTTCGAAAATAGCGAGTTCAATGGCAAAACCATCTTTACGAAGCATTCGACCACGATTTGGCCCTTTCTCTGGCTCGGCTTCTTCAACCTTTTCCTCTGAAACGGCAAAGCTAGAGAAACTTGCACTTAAGCTAATAAAGCATAGTGTGCTTATTAGCGTTAATATTTTAAATGTTGATTTCATGATTATTTCTCGTTATTTTTTTCATTAGAATGAGCGTTAAAAGGAGCATTGGAGGATTTATTAATGGCAAATAAGGATGTACCCGTTAAACGCTCTATTTCAATATTGTTTAAATGAGCATTTTGATAAGCGCCTATCAAATCTGATTGGGCATTTAATAATTCTTGCTGAGTATTCATCCACTCGGTATAGCTATACATACCAATTTTGTAGGCTTTCTCTGCCTCGATAAAGGCTTGTTCTAACACTGGAATGACTTTTTCAGTTACCGCGTGAATAACATGCGATGAGTGTTTCATTCGCTCGATAATCACATATAATTGTGTATTCAACTTATGAACGAGAGCCTGTGATTCTGTTGCTAATTCACTTTGAGAAGCGCGTAGGGATCTTATTTTTCCTTCATTTTGATTCGCATCACCAAAAGGAATTGAAATCCCAGCAACTAAACCAAAATCATCGGTTGCTTCGTAACGTCTTAATCCTGTTGAAAATTGCCATAGCGGTTTAGTTTCAATACGGGCAAGTTCAATTTCAGACTGAGCAATACGCTGTTTTGTAGCAAAAATGCTTACAGAGGGTAACTGTTTTAGGTGAGTAAATAGTGAATCAATATCAGTTAGTTGCGGTAACGATAATAATGAACCAATGATGTTAGTTTTTTTATGTTGCTCGCTTTGCCCCTGCCCTTGCCATTGCGCCAACAACTGATATTTACTGGCATCTACTTCATGGGTTAAGTCTTCAACTACTAATTCTCGTTTAGCAACTTCAGCTTGTGATTTTAGTTTATCAACTATAGAAGACTTTCCTGCTTTTACCCGTTTAGTCACAGCTTCAAATGATTTAACCGCTTGCTTCAAGCTCATTTTTGACAATTTTAGTCGCTCTTCATTGACCAACACTTGGATAAAATATCTTGCTGTTTGAGCTGCTAAATCTAGCGCTTTAATTTCTCGCTCTAATGCAACAGTTGAACCCTGAATATTAGCGTTTGCCACTCTATTTTTTACTAGAGAGTTATCTAAAACCCAAGAGATCGATAGTGTGGATTGCGCTCTTTTAAAACCACTATGATCACCAGTACCCAGTGCATCTTCGATGGTAAGTCCAATTTCTGGCCTTGACTGAATACTTGCTTGTTGTACATAGCCTTTATATATTTCAGCTTGATTTGCGAATACTTTCAACTCTGGATGCAAATTGATTGTTTGAGATATGGCCGTAGATAAATCAACAGATTTCAAAATGCTAACTTCTGAGTATGCGTAACCTGAGATGGTTGAAGTTATCATAAGCAATGCAGAGCTAAATTTTAAATAGTGCCTCAACAAAAACCGATTGGCGGTCGGTTTTTTATTTGTGAATGATTGACCAAATAGTTTCATTATTATTACCTTTGGGTGAGCCTTAAATTATTGTTTAATGATTAAATAACGTTTCAATAGCGTGATGGAGACTATCTACTGATGTCATTGATGTAACGGCTAAGAGTATTATTCCAAGTAAAACCACTTTCATTGGGAAGGGCTTGAATTGAGTATCACTTAGTAATTGGAGAACTCGTTGTTCAATGGATTGACGACAAAAGTGAACGAATAATTCACTTTTATATCGTTTATGGATGGAGTATTTAGCCGCTAACTTAGTAAACCTCACTAAGGTGCTGGCAACGTTGTGTGCTTGTTGTTGGTTTTTTACGAAGAAAGAATCTGCCGCTTGCTCCATGGAAATTGCCATCATTGATTTCAATATTTTATTAACAATAGGCGTAAAATAAGCAGCAAAAAATGAAAACATCCATTTTTTAAGTGGATCTGCATAGTGTAAATGAGCGAGTTCATGCTGAATGATTATTTCAACGTCATCTGAATTTAGCTGCTCTATCAATCCTGAAGATACAAAACACGATGGCTTGATTAATCCTCCTGTGAATGCTGTCGGGATCGATGAATCGATAATAAAAACATCTTCACTTTTCTTTATAGCTAAAGCGCTTAAAAAGCTTATTTGATGGTGATTTTTGTAAGCTAAGACTAGGCTTCGAACAGCAAGGCAGATACTGAAACCGAAAAAAATAATCAAACTAATGCTATGCCAGCTTAGAAAATAGAAAATATCGGGATGATGCCAGTGAGCTAACTCTGTTAACCATACGAAGATTGCCCCTGATTGAAATAAAGGACTAAAAAATAGGGTTACCGTTAGGGCAATAATCCAAGGTGAGAGCACACATAACCAGAGTAACGATTTACGGGTGGATACCGTGTAATTTTGAATGTTATTTTTTACAGACCAAAAAGCAATCGAAACGAAACCATTGGCAACGATAAAAGCTAACACAGCAATCGTGAGTAGGTTTAATGCTAATGCCCATTGGCCATAAATCATTTGTCAGAATTCTTCTGTAATTTTTGACGTTGAGCTTCTATCATTGCTTCTAACTTATTCAATTGTTTCTCATCGAGATCAGATGAAATAGAAGAAAAAGCCGCGACAATACTATTTTCATCTTCGACAACAAAATCATGAGTGACACTTTTAATCAACTGGCCTATCAGCTCTTGGCGTGCAATTTTCGGGAAGTATTGATAAGCGTGACCGTTCTTTACTCGACTTAACAGATCTTTTTTAAACAAGCGTTCTAGCGTACTTTGAATAGTATTTAGAGATCCGCCTCGATCTTTTTCAAAATAGCTATGCACCTGCTTGGCATCAGCAGGCTGATTTTTCCATAAATATTCTAAAACTTGTTTTTCTAATTCACCGAGTAACATAAATTTCAATCACCATTTTTAAGTGTGAAGATAATGCCACACAAAAAACCGAGCGACAATCGGTTTTTAACAAGTTACACTTTAAGTTTCTATTTCAAGTAACTTTTAAGGATAGAAATAACTTGTTCGACTTCTTCTTTTCTCTCTTCTTTAGTTAAATCCTCTACACCCAAATGCTCCCTCAAGTGACCTTCTAGCACTTCTTTCATTAATCCATTAACTGCGCCTTTTATAGCAGCGATCTGCTGCAAAACGGCCATACAGTCAGGCTCTCCTTCTAAAGCACTCTCTAAAGCGAGTGATTGACCTTTTATTCGTCTAACGCGGCTAAGGAGCTTTTTTTTCCCTGCAATGGTATGTGACATAAATTTCCTTCACTTGAAAAGTAGTATACTAGGGTATAGTATATTGTAAAATATAAATAGATGCTATTTCTAAGTGCATGAAGAAACTAAATTAGGATATTAAATGAAAAATGATAGTAGTATTCAATGGGAACATTCTCACGATTTTGGCATTGACAATAAACTGCATGAAAACAAAGTCAAAATAGTTTTTTGGTTAACAACCGTCATTATGGTACTTGAGATTACCGCTGGAACTTGGTCAGGCTCTATGGCCCTGCTCGCAGATGGGTGGCATATGGGAACTCATTCTGCGGCATTTCTCATTGCTATATTTGCTTACTCTTACGCTAAAAAACATGCGAATAATAAAGACTTCAGCTTTGGAACAGGCAAGGTAAACTCTTTAGGTGGATTTGCCAGTGCTATTGCCTTAGCAATTGTTGCATTAATGATGATAATAGAATCGGTTCAACGATTAGTAGAACCACAATCAATTCATTTTAACGAAGCAATTGTTGTTGCGATTATAGGTTTAGTCGTCAATGTCGCCTCTGCTTTTATCTTACATGATGATCATCATGGAGAACACCACCATCATCACGACCATAATATGAAAGCCGCTTATTTCCATGTATTAGCTGACACTTTAACTTCCCTATTGGCTATTGTAGCTCTGCTCGTAGGTAAATATATTGGCCTATTATGGATGGACCCCTTAATGGGCATTGTAGGTGCCATAGTCATTTTGCATTGGTCTTATGGTTTAGTTAAGGAATCCAGTGAAGTTCTTCTAGATAAATCTGTGAAAAAATCAACTCTCGATAAAATTTCAGATGCTTTAAGCAAACGAAATGCGGTGATCAACGATATCCATGTATGGAAAATAGCGACAGGTCACCAGGCTGCGATTCTTAAAGTGACATCCAGTACTCCTCTCAAATTAGAAGAATATGAAGCAATATTAAAAAAACTCTTACCACAACTATCACACATTACGATTGAGGTTAATCCAAGTTGAACATCCCAACAAATAAAAGTTTTTTTGTATTATTACAAAAGACAACCATAATTAGTTACAAATTAGCTTAGTAACCCATCACAAGGATAGCGCAAATGGCAATAATAATAAGAAGAAGTAATGTAGCTTTTGACAAGTGGCATGATTTCCGTCTAGCACTAAACGAATTGATCAGTAGAGGAGTGTATAAAAAACTAGTAGATATTCATGCTGCTATGGAACGAGAACCTGACGGTTTTAATAGAACGAAACACCGAATGCATGGTTCAATGTATGGTCCAATTGGATTTAGACGTTTTCTTGCCTGGCATAGAGCGTTTCTAATTGCATTTGAACGGGAGTTACGCACTATCAACCCTTCTTTGTCTATACCATATTGGGACTGGGATAATGATGCAGGAAAATTAATAGGCATTGCAAACATTATCGGATTATCTAGTGGTAGATCCTTAGGCAGGCTTTCTGGTGAACCCGATGATGGTTTAGGTAGAGCTGAATGGTTTTCTTCTCCGAATCAAACTCAGAGTCTTGAGGAGTTTGAAGGTGATTATTATGTATTTTCAAGTTACTTAGAGAGTGAACCCCACAATAGAGGTCATGGTTGGATTGGGGGCGATATGGCTAACCCTATGATTTCACCAAATGATCCCATATTTTGGATGCATCATGCTCAAATTGATAGAATTTGGAGTGAATGGCAAAAGAGAAATCCCGGAGAAAAACCGTATTTGGAAGGTTTAGAAAGAAAGCTTGACCCTTGGGATGATATCTATGATATAGACACAATTGATGATATTTCAAACCTTGGAAATGATAGCTATGAATATGAAGACCCCATACCATTCTAACTATAGTACCTAAAACTTAATGCCTCTCTAGAAAGGCGTTAAGTAATAAACGAAACTATTCCAGAATAGGCATTTGTCTTCTATCATATTTTATTATTCTGTTCCTGATGTAACCATCAGAACATCTCTATTATTAATTACCGTAGATTTTCCGCCTTTAAAATATGAACATTGAGCATCATTACAAATAACCGAAAAAACAGTGTAACCATAGGAATTACTTTTTAATTGAACGGTTTTCATTTTAACTTTGTTCAGAAATAAAGCGGCCTATAATAAGCTATTAATTTTAGAAGTTAAACTTATAACCTATGCTAACAGTGAAAGGCTTTCCCACCATTATTGAACCATGAGTTCGTGATGCCATGTAACTCTCATCTAATAAATTATCAACAGTAAAATTCACTTGTTGATTTTGAGTTAAATCATAATTGGCAACAAAATCAACTACAGTATGAGCATCAATACCTTCATTAATAACACCTCGACCAGCCACTGTTCTCATTTCTCCAGTATATCGAACTAATAAATTTGATTGCCATTGCTTCCCCTCTAAACCAATAACAAACTGAAACTGATTTTCTGGAACATAAGGAAATTCATCACCTGACTTTACATCCCCCCAGAAGTCCGATTCAAATGTATTTAAAAATTCACTCTGAGAGTGAGTGTAAGTAAAATCTATGGGCATAGCTATATTTCCAAAATCTACTAGATATCCTGCTTTCATCTCTAGCCCAGAGACTTGAACTTCACCCGCATTATATTGTTCACCAATATTTTCATCGCTACAGTTTTGGCTCGCAGTACAATTCCCATGCATATTGTTATAATCAGATAAAAATAAAATGCCCTCTATATTTATACTATCCTTATTATATCTAACACCAAGCTCATAATTTATACTTTCTTCATTTGTAGCCTCTTCATTACCCGGTGCAGGTGGGGCAAACCCTTTTTGTACGCCTCCCAACAGGACTATATTATCGGCTAATCGGTAAGTTAAGGCTAAGGATGGTAAAACTACATCAAGTTTATTTACTTTGTGTTTTGAGTTTTCTAAACGTTCGGGGTCTAATTTTCCCCAATCATTACGTTCAATTTTCATATCTTCATAACGCAATCCCGCATTAAAAATTAAGTCACCAATCGTCCATTCGTCATGTACAAATAATGCTATTGCTTCTGCGCTATCTATACGGTTAGAGTCTGTACCAGCAACACCTTGATTAACGATGGTCATATTGTAATTTGAATCGAGTTCATAACTATCGACCCATTGATAACGATCCATTTCATCTTTATGGAAACGTAAACCAAATTTTACTTGATGAGCATTAAAGTCCGCATCTAAAACCGATTGTATACCTTGAGATAGATAATCACGATTATTTGCTTTAACGTCAATTTCTAAAGGAGAAGCACTAGATACTTTGTCAAATGCAGCAGCAGTTTCAATCCCACCTTTTCCTAAACTATCACCATTTATCTTGCTTGTTTTATACCAGTTCCGACTAAAATCATTATAGTAAAGACTCGTGCTTAATGAGAATCTCTCTGTCAGGTCGATTAAGTGATTTATTTGCACCTGTATATGCTCTGTCAACATGTTGTCTTTCTGAGATGCTGAATAGCGACTATAAGGAGAATTACTATAGTCCTGCTCTGTTAGCCCCATATAAGTGTCATCAGAGTCTTCATCAGAGTATTTTAACTTTAATTCTAATTCTTGATAATAAGCAGATCCCACATCACTATTGAAACGAACTTTACCTAGAATGTCATTTTTTACAAAACCCGTTTCTCTATCACTATAGTTTATACTCTTAAAGCCATCCGCTTGATAACGGTAAACTTCAAGCAAAGTTCCTACATTATCCCCTTTTGTACCAACATACCCATGAGCTTTAGCAAAACCATCTTGACCAATCTGCACAGCCAATTGACCCGCCAAACTTTCTTCTGGAATTTGACGAGACAACATGTTGATAACTCCACCCGTTGTTCGAGGTCCGTACATTGCACTAGAAGTACCTTTTAATACTTCCACTTGTTGCATCCGTCCCGCTGTTGGAAAGTAATATGCAGAAGGAGCGGCATAAGGAGCAGGAGCAGCTAAAACATTGTCTTCCATAATGGTGACTTTTTCACTGCGGTTTTGACCTGTCCCGCGCATACCTATATTAGGGCGTAAACCATATCCATCTTCCTCTAAAACATAAACTCCTGGCACAGAAGTTAATGTACGCATAATATCTGAATAGTTAAACTTCTGTAGATCTTCCTGTGACAGTAAATGGGCGCTGCCTGGAATATCATTGACTGATTGTTTATTACCAAAAATAGTCAATTGATCAAGAATGGATGTATCATCAGCACTGTCGCTAGCAAGGGCAAAGGGAGATAAAACAATAGCTATCGCTATGCTCAATGGAATAGGTTTAAATATTTTGTTCATTTAAGAAAGCCTAATGTTTGGTTGTACCTATAAATTGCGCACATTAAAACACAAAACATAAACGCGAATCAATACCATTTACAATTCAGTTTTAATTTTCTTTATATAAATCATACATATCCTGTCTTACTCACACCTTTAAAGATGGTTTTTTTGTATTAACTCCCTTCTATTTAATCAACTAATTGATTAAATTATTTGGCATAATCACCAGTTTTATTGGTGTTTTTTAGAAATTAACTAAAAATATTTGATGTATTCTGGCTCAAGTAGCAGTCTTGGCACCTAATCCAATACTTGTCGCCAAGCTCATCTATCACACTCTTTACAGTAAAAATTTGTTCATACTCTGTTTACTGAACATAAATATTAAAGCCAGTTTTAAAATTGAGCCTCCAACCTTTATAACGGTACAATTTGGAGTGAATAACAAAAGAGAAATTCCGGTGAAAAGCCATATTAGGTAGGTTTAGAAGGAAAGCTTGGTCCTTGGGGTGATGCCTTTGATATAAACACAATTGATGATATTTCAAACCTTGGAATTGATAGCTACGAATATGAAGAGCCTATCCCGTTTTAATTTAAGTAATAAAACTAAATGCCTTTCCCTTTAGGAGCGCATTAAGCAATAAAGAAACGATTCATCAATAGACATTTGTCTTCTATTTAGTAACCACTAGATATGATTAGTGGAGCTGTGTGATGGCCTTTCTTTCTAACATTAAACATCTATGTGCTATTCCCTAATAACTTCTTCAGTTTAATAAGCAATTGGTTATCTTCAACATAAAACACCTCTGAACAATACGACATAGGGTGTACAGCATTAACAATTAATTGAGTTAGCCGAAGATCAGGATGTTGAGTCCAAACATTAGCAATAGCTTCAAGTAATTCGAACTTTGCTTCAGGAAGTACCAGAGAAATGCACACACCTTCATCAATACTGCCCTGTAAAGACTCATCATCACTAACACTGCTGTTAACCTTAATACCTGATAAAATGCCACTAGCTGAACCTTTTTCCTTAATAATATTTTCACGCTCAGCCATAAAACCATCTGATGCAGCACTTACTTCATTAGCATATGAATCCCAACTTCCCCCCTCATATTTGCATATCAAATCAGCCAATTGATGAAGCTCATTCCCTTGAACAGAATGATATTGAGCATCCCATAATTGCTCAACGCGCTTTAGCGCAACAGTTAATTCTGATTGGTTAGTTATTTTATTTATTGACAAAACATCACGTGCTGCAATTTGTAAATCACTGTCACCCGCTTCTTTGCTAGTATCAATAATACTTAAGCTATCACCGCACATGTCGCCAAAGCACTGTTGGCAGAGGTCAATACTGAGTTGATTTCCATCGCCATGAATTGAGCCATACCCGCACTGGTGACTAACACTGATAAACTCATGAAATTCGTATTCATCAGGAACTGCTTGTTCACCACAACCGTCACAAATCAACTTAGAGATAACTTTAACAACTTTGTCTTCAAAATTTTTTATGATTATTCTCAGTTATTTTTGTTGCTTGCGTGATAATATTAATTTTTTCAGGGTTCTTTTTGAAAGAGAGTAGTACACAAAACGGCTCATGCAAAAAACACAGCGTTTTAGTGGATGGTTGTCATTATCTAACCTACGTAATATTGAAATCAAATCGCGTTGAAATTTTGAAAACATTAAAAAACTGACAACTCAAATTAAACATTTTACAACTGTTTTTTTCCATTTTGAATTCAATAAGATCACCGACTTCTAAATAATCTCCAATTTATCCCTTCGGAAGTCGATTACCATCATTATTTTAAAGTTAACGTTAATGTAAAATCTAATTGAAACTCGATCATTTTGACTTCAAAATTTTTATTGAGATCGTCGATTGATGTTATTATTGCTCTTTGTTTGATTTTCATATGATCACTTGCTATTAATGAACCGTGCGGTCATTTTTGAGTTTTAGCATTTGTCTCAACTCTAGAATTTCTTTGGGAGAATGTAACCGATGTCGCATCACAACGTATTTTTCAGAAAATCTATATGAGAAAAAGGTCTAATTATAATTAGATAATATGCATTATTAAAAACAATGTTAAATTGACATGCATCAGAACGAGATAAAAGAGTATCTTTAATCCATTGATTTTGTGGTGAATAACTTTTTTCACCATCCCCTATTTTGTTTAAAAAAATGAACTCAAGAACTAATCTTTCATTTCCTAAATTTAATATAAATACCTGCTTTTCCTCAGTATCTATTATCTGAATATTGATATTCTTGCAATTATCAGAAACCGACATGTGTGGGGAAAGAGGGAAACCATAAACCAGATGGTTTTGATTATTTATTTTATAAAACACAGGATGTCGGTCAGGAGTATCTGATTCAAAATTTGATAAACAGTCAAAGCTATCTGCTAACCACTTTATATGTTCATCTATTTTTATTTTTTCTTCGTTTGTTTTAGCAGATGAGTCATTTGTTTGTGCAAGATTTGTATTAAGTGAGTGCATTAAGTTATTAACTGAGTACTCATCAAATGAAACTTTTGTTGCTATCAAGCGAAACGGTATTTCATTAATTAACAGATCTGTAATTAAAACAGCTTGATAATTTTGCAACGATTCAAAATATGGTTGCCATTTTAATTTGATGTCTTCAGCATCTATTATATATCTCGACTCATTTTCGAGACCAAATAATTTAAATAAATTTGAAATTAGGTCTAGCTTTGAAATATTTATGACTGTCTTCGAGTCTAATCGACTCGCCATGTATTCTATTTCTATATGAAGATCTTCAATTAGTTTTTGATCTTCGATTTCACAAATCAATAAGTATTTTAGCTTTTGAAATTCTGATAAAGATTCAAAGCTTAATGCATACTCAAATTCTGAGACTGATTCGCATAACTCATTAAAATCGAAGTGTTGATAAATTGCTGTTGCTAACAAATCATTACCAAATGATTCAGGTAAATTGAGTGATTTTGCTAAAAGTTTAGATTGAAGTGATAATTTTAAAATTAACGTATCTGACGTGATCATATTTTTATCCATGTGTGCGATCAAAACAATGGCCTACCAACGCCAGTTTTAATCATAGATAAAATAAGTTTTTCGGATGCTCCGCTTTGCCGTTATTATTTTTATTAAAAATATTGGTAGGCACAGGCTGTCCGTCAGCCTTTTTCTAATTTACATGATTATAAATAGTGTGTAAAGAGAGGTAAATCATACGTATATGTATAATTTATAAGGAATTTATTCCATTTTACTTTTAAAATCAGAAGGTTCTATTCCAAAAATTGAAATTATGATATTTATTCTTTCTTCATTTAATTTTTGATCAGAAAAGTTAACCTTAAATCTAGTAATGATATTATTCATATTATTATCAAGTAATTTAAAGAGGAAAATGTCAGCATTTGGTTGGAGTGCTGCTAATAATAGTAGTTGATTATCAAGTGAATCTGATTTCAGTGAGTCACGGAGATGATTCCAGTTGTCACACTTGTATAATGAAATAGAAAGAAGTGACTGAGCTTGCCTCAGGGGAATTGATAATTGTTTTGAAAGGCGCTTTGCTTGCCTTTTAATATTCGATAATAATTTGTCGTCTGATATCGACATTGTTTCACCAAAACTACATACAGCAATAATAAGCCCACGCGCTTAATATTGTGTAAATAAATTGGAAAAATATAAATCTGTATTAGAGTATAACCATTTGGCCTGCAAGGTGGAGGCAGGCCCCTCTATAGGCCATGGCTTAAATTAAAAAGCTATGGCTATTATTACATATTTTGATTGAGAGTGGATTAATACTAAAAATTATTTTACGTGAATTCAGCAAGTCAACTTCGCGGGAGTTCGGACTAGACAAAACACAATGGATATTATTGAGCTTGCTCAGGAATTAATAGATCTTTATTACAAATAATTGAACTTAATTTAAAAAGCACACTCTTACTTAACAGTAATGTTATTCCCTTAGTGTTTCATGTTTTATGCATCTATTCTTATAGATGCATTTTTTTGCCTTTAGTTTAATAAGTGAAGCTAATTATCACAGCGTTAAACAGACATAGACAAATGCACTTGGGCTTGCTCATGGGGTGATTAATACTTTTATAAAGACCCTTTGCCTGAAGTTTAATATTTTAAAGTAGCAATTCATACGAAAGCGACATTTTTTCACAAAAAATACATACCCCAACAAAACCCCACAGCATTTTTATCCAGTAAACTTTATTGGAACACATTCGCTACGCGAATAAACTATCTATTCAAAATATATCCATTTCGACCGTTATGTAGAAACGAGATTTTCTGTAACGAGCTTACAATATGTCGAAAATAGAATATATAAAGTACGTCATATTATTGCATTAAGTTATCTATTTAATAACACGAAAAATAGTTAACTTAATATAACCCATTAAATACCTGGCACAGTTACTGGAACAACCATTATTAAACAGTTAAAGTATTGTAATTGTAGATTTTACTTTCCAATATAAAAATGGATTTTAATAATGAATTATAGCCAAAAATTAAAAACAACTCGCTCTAAAAAATCGTCAATTGAAGGTAGGTGTTTCAACGAAGAGATGGAGAGTGATCGAGGTCGCGCTGTTAATTCTGCCGCTGTTAGACGATTACAACAAAAAACCCAAGTTTTTCCATTAGAAACTAATGCCGCAGTGAGGAGTAGATTAACACACTCTCTTGAAGTACAGCAGGTTGGACGTTATATCAGTAAAATAATAATCAAAGAGCTTTCAAGTAAAGGGCTACTAGAAGATCTTGGGATTGCAGTTAACATTGATGGTTTCATTAGCGCTATTGAAGTTGCCTGTTTACTTCATGATGTTGGAAATCCTGCTTTCGGGCATTTTGGTGAAGAAGCAATAAATATCTGGGGAAAAAAAACACTTACAAGTATATTTGATGAAAAATTTTCAAGCGAAATCGATTGTAAAAAACTTATTAAAGATCTATCTAGCTTTGAAGGAAATGCCCAAGCGATAAGATTACTCCATAGCCTCCAATCCTTGAACTTAACATACACTCAACTAGCTTGCCTCATAAAATATACACGTGGAGCATATGAAGATAAACCAAAGAAAACTGACACTTATGCATATAGAAAGAAAAAGCCCGGTTTTTATTTTTCAGAAAAAGATCTATTCGAAGATATAAAAAAAGACCTCTCAATCGCTAATGGATGCCGCTTTCCTTTAACATATATTATGGAAGCTGCTGATGACATATCTTACTGCATCGCTGATGTAGATGATGCTATTGATAAAGGCATATTAACCGTTGAACAACTACATAGTGAAATTAAAAAAACTTGGAATAGTTTCAAAAAAGATCTAAAGATAAAAGATAAAGTAATAGAAAGTGGCTATTTACTTAGAATAGCTGACCGCGCATATCAAAAATATCAAGAAGAAGAACACAACAAAGACCACGCTTATATACTTACACTACGTACTACACTGGTAAATGAGCTATCAAAATATGCAGCAAAAAGATTCATAGATAATCACGACCAAATATTCAACGGTGAACTCGACGAATCTCTGTTAGACGGAAATGATGAATTTAATTTAGCTACAGAAACATTTAAAAAAATTGCTATCAATAACATATTTAATAGTAGGGAAATCGAAAATCTAGAACTTAAAGGGTATGCCGTAATTTCTGGTTTACTAAACATCTATACCCCTTTAATTGAATTATCCTATGATGAGTTTAAAGAACTGGTAACTAAAAATTCTTTAAAATCCCACCCTATTGAGACAAGGCTTTTTCACAAATTATCCGGTAAACATAAAGGGAGGTACAAAGAAGATGTTAAAGAAACTTATAATAATGACTCTCCGGAAAATAAAGATAAAATGATGGAACTTTATGCACGCACAAGGCTTATAATTGATTATATTAGTGGCATGACAGATCAATTTGCCCTAGAAGAGTTTCAAAACTTATCTGCAATCAGATAGAAGTTCTGTTGCTTTATGCTATACACAATTAGGCACGTAAAGGGCCTAATTGTGTTCTGATAAGCAATAGAAAAAATTAACCCCTTTAGGATTTCACCATGCTTAATTATGTTACTGGCTTTTTATTTTCAGAAGATCTCACACACGTTGTGTTACTGGAAAAACAGTCTCCAACGTGGCAAAAAGGCTTATTTAACGGTGTGGGTGGAAAAATTGAAAAAGGTGAAACATCTATCAAAGCCATGAGTAGAGAGTGCAAAGAAGAAACAGGCGTAACCATTCCTGAAAGCAAATGGAAATGTTTTGCTCACTTAACAAATCCAAAATATTTTGAACTTGATTTATATTTTGCTATTTCAGATCTTGCCCTTACAGCAAAGACAATGGAAAAAGAAAAAATTCACATCTTCAAAACTAACGATATCCCCCAAAATATTATTCCTAATCTACAGTGGCTTATTCCAATGGCGTTGGACGAAAATTTAGATTTTACTAATCCTGTTGTCTTTATAGAAAACTAATTTCCCTCAACTCTATTTATTCCTTGCAATCATCGTCATTTTTGACGATACTTGTTGTAAGGTTATAAATAAATGAGTAATGGGCTTTGTATCCAGGTGGTAAAGGGAAATCTTTTCAGCAAATAATTAACTTGATGCCAAGACATGATACCTATGTAGAACCGTATCTTGGTAGTGGTGCCGTAATAAGAAACAAGTTAGCGGCTAAAAAAAATATTATCAACGATCTTGACGCGTCATGCTTAATTAACGTGTCTATTGATAATCACACGCTGGAAAAGCACAATTTAGACGCTATTCAATTATTAAAAAATACCCCACTGGATAAGAGAACACTTATATATTGTGACCCACCTTACGTACATTCAACACGTAAGAAAATAAACATATATAAGCATGAGTACTCCGATGCTATGCACATAGATTTATTAGAGTTTTTAACTAAACAATCATGCATGGTGATGATTTCAGGGTATGACAGTCCTTTATATCAAAAATATTTACAAAATTGGAACTCCCACAGTTTCAGTAGTCAGACACAAAATGGCGTTAGAGAAGAGACAGTTTGGTTTAATTTTGAAAAGCCACAACAACTTCATGACTCTAGTCACCTTGGAAAATGCTTTAGAGAGCGTCAAACAATTAAAAGACGCTTCGATAGATTAAAGCAAAAGTTTACTAAGATGGATATTCAGGAAAGGTCTGCTTTTATGGAATGGCTGAACCAAGAGTTCACTGTTTAAGGTGATAAAAATGAACTATCAAAAAGCATATGTAGAAGTAGGTAAAAGTGTCATTCAAATAGATATTCCCAATGAATATGAAGACGTTATGCCCGGTGTAAAATGGGGAAGTGCAATTGGATTTCCAACAGTAGCCTATTGGTTTTACAAGGTGTTATCTAACAGACTAGAAAATAACACTGTACAATATAAACTAGGTCGAAGCCTTATTGAAGAGGTCGGTGCATGCCTATTGGGTGGTCACGGCATACCTGCGGCAACAGGCGTTGCAGCTTTTGACCATATGAAATCCTTTGGTACTTTTGAAGAGAAAAATCTCTCAGAGGAACAATTATACGATTGGCTATCCATGCCAATAGACATCGGTAAAAAAACAATTAAATACCGTTTTGCTAAACAAAAAGCATGCTACTTACACCACGCGATTAATAAGCTAAACAGTGAAGATGCTCCTATTGATAGTGGTAAAAAATTAAGAAACTGGCTAATGGAAATTAAAGGAGTAGGCCCTAAAACTGCATCATGGGTAGCGCGTAATTGGCTAGATGCAGATGACGTGGCTATATTAGACATACATATCTATAGAGCAGGCTTATTAGGCGGTTTTTTTGATGACAACTTAACTGTTGAAAGACACTACGAAAAACTTGAGGATACTTTTGTCCAGTTAGCAGATTCTATGCACGTTAGAACATCTGAACTTGATGCGGTTATGTGGTATGAAATGCAACAGAGCAGTTCGATAAAACAACTACTTGAATCAAGAAAAAATAAAACAACATCTATCGTCAAAGGCTGGTCAGCCAATAAGCGCGACACCTACTCCGATCAACTTGCGCTCATTTAAAATATATTGGGCTTCATGATTTCCATGAAGTCCAATTTGGCAGAAATTTATTCCTAAATATTGGCAGACTAAACCATGAGTTGTCGCGATCCCTCCTGCATCTCTGTATGCTAGAGTCACAGGGTCATCATACTTACTCTCCAACAATTCGATATCATTTATATACCAAAGTAACCAACTATTTTCTGAGCCTGGAATTAAACTAAAACAAGTTTTTGCAAACTTATCCAGCTCATCTTCCGACACACCAATCAACTCCAACATATGTTTACGTGCATTGTAGTGATACCAACTACCATTCTCTGGCGACCTCAGTACGCAATGTGTAGCGTTTAAAGAGCCAGGAGTAGCGACGCTCGTCTTTTCAATTATATGTCCAAATTCGTTAACTGATGCCTCTTTAACTCGATTTGACAAATATAATAAATGTCCAATAGTAGATAAACCTACTGATGTAAACTCTCGTACACTTTTCCTATTTTCGAGCACCTCAATAAATGAAACGTCTTTAGAACATACAGGGGCATCTAAAGGTATTACTTCCAGCACTTCAAATTTAACTGACAAAATCGGTGTTATTGATGTTTTCAATTTAGCTTCAGTACTATCCATTAACGTAATGCCCTAGGTCTTCCATCGTATTTTGATGCTTATAACATCCTCTACATTGACAGCAAGGTAAATCAGCCTTATGGCAAGAATGTGTCAATGCTAGCAGCTCTAGCGGTATTTCATTTCGTTTGATATAACTAACAATATCACTATCAATTGCGGGAGCCAAAATACTCAACCCACCCTCTTGATATGAAATCAAGTCATTCATTAATCGAATAAACTCTGCCGTGCCATCTTTATGATGACCATCTGAAGCTACTGTACCAATCAACAACTCATTACATCCAAGCTCTACAGTTTTTGCTGCCGCTAAAGTTATAATGAGTTGGTTTCTAAATGGCCACCAATCACTTTTGGCACCAATGGAAAGCACTTCAGTACCATTTAGATCACCGCTGCCAAGTACTGAACAATCAATATCTAATTCAATTAGTTCAATACCTATTAATTTACAAACGGCCAGTGCAGCCTTTTTTTCAGCTAAGGCCGATTTTTGACCATAATTTATATTAATGGCATATCTTGGTCGCTCAACAAAAGCAATCGAACTAGAATCCATTCCACCTGATAACAGTAATGCACTTGTTAACATACTCACAGCCAAGTCAACTTATAAATAGAAGTAGCAAAATCATTTTCGATTATACAACCTGTCCCTGCGTACATTTTGAGCTGCTCTTCTGTGCTCTGCTCAGAAAATACCATTACAGGTTTTTTCGCTTTTATGGCATAACCAATTTCGAATAACGTTCCTGGATCATGGCCATCAAAAATCGCATATACCATATCAGCATTATCTATGGCTTCTGCATCCTTCGGTGCAACTATTTCTGCGGGGCCAATACCTAGCTCATGGTAAGGTGAAAAGACATCAAACCCAAAAGCTTCTAAATTTGACTTAGCTTCATTAATTAACCACATTTGAGACACACTAAAGAATGGTCCAGCAAGATAAACCTTTTTCTTTTTATCCGTTAGCTTATGTTCTTTTAAAGTTTTAGCAAAATTATCAAGATGCTCAGCACCTGTCATTACTCCATTTTGCACATAGAATGCCGTTGAAATACTGGCATACTTAGCTGCATCTAAATGGGATAGCCCTTTAATCAACTTAAAATAAGAAAATGCTGCTACGAATGAGTCACCAGAGCCTATGGGGTCTATGATATGACTTTCATAGGCAGGAACCCAACCAGATCCTTCTTTAGCAACACAAACATAAGCACCTTGCGCACCACATTTAACAACTACACACTCAACTCGTTCATGATCTAATAACCATCTAGCCTGATCTTGCAAAGGCTTCTCAGCACTACCACTATGGGACTTATAAAAATGCGACAATTCACCCGCATTTAATACATAAATAACTTGTTCACCGCTACACTGCATTTGAGATAAAAGTTGCGGGATTCTCGCATTTTGGGGATCGTATATTAATGTTTTAGCTCTCACAGTCGGCACACAATCGATCATGCCAAACAATACAACATCTTTACCATCAGCTTTATGATCAGAATATTCGGGTAACTCACCCGGTAAAAAATCGTCTGGATAAATTTTTGGGGTGGCTAATGGATGATCATAGAAAAACTCGGTTGTTTCTTCTTGAAAGGATAAATCCAATTTACACTTTGTAAAGGCAAAAAGTTCGGTTAATTCAACCTCATCTCTTTTAGCTATTTTAGAATGAAGTACAACGTCTTCATCTCTAGATAAGTTAGTAATACAAAGCGCAGCTCTGCCAGCAGAACCTAATAAATGAAATCGCTCAGGCCAAGCGCATATCTCTCGATAAACACCACCCAAAATATGAATTGCCATTGGTTCAATCCTTTGGTTCAATGAAAACGCGAACTAACCCTTGATCGATTGTTCTAACAATACCTTGAAATTCATACCCGCTTTCAATACATTGCTTCAGCCTACCCCCCATGTTCACAAGGCCACCTAAAATATCTGCATTATGTAAAAGTGCTACTACCTCTGTGCCTTGACTCTGAACAAGCTCCACTTGCAAAGGATCATGAACCTGTAACCTCTGAACTACATCTGGATCTGGGCTATTAACTATTGCCTCAAAACTAAAAGTCGAACAATAATCCTCTGGTACTGAACCACCACCAACACCAGATGAACCTCTTGAACTTTGCCCTGTCATACCACTTCCTTTTATTTGATCTATAAATTTAAAGCAAACTGCTCTCTCCATAATTTAACCTATCTTATTTTGTAAGTTATTACTAGGTCGATAAAATAGATAACAATCTAATTATTTATTTTAAATCAAAAGAAATGGATATCGCTAAATATCATGATTATTCTTAGAGAAAATTCATTGAGAATGGAGGAATATTTGTGACTAATGTTTGATATTGAAACTGGAATTAACGATTGGAATATTCAATTATGGAATTTAAAGAAATTATTCGGATACATACTTTTAGAAGTAATTAGTTTTACTTAATTTAACTAGAAAATATATAAGACTATTTAGCTAATAGCTAAATAAAAAGAATGGTAGTCCGTACAGGATTTGAACCTGTGACCCTCCGCTTCATCACACTACAGTTTTCACTGCCACCTTGCGGCTTTGTGCGCTGGACTATCCCTTCACCGTAGTATTAATAATACATTAGGTGGATGCCGTCTAGTCTCTACACCTTCCTTATTTTCATAAGGCTTGGCTCGGGATTGCCATCAGCATTACCTGAAAGGTTTCCCCGAATTTGACATCTTACACTTAAAGGTTTTCACCAATAAGGCCCAAATTTTACTTTTAGAAGGCGGATGCTCTATCCAGCTGAGCTAACGGACCTTTATATATCTATAATAAATAACTAATATTTAACTGTAAATAATCTAATATTCTAGATTTATAATACAAAAACACATGTTACCTACTGTGGTAACTTTTTTCCGAAGACGGGTAAAGTTACCTACCCTACACACTACGCAAACCCTACACCTTGAAAAGATAGGTAATACCCTAGGGGGTAATACTTGCTCTATCCAGCTGAGCTAAGGGCGCACATTACCTACAAAGCATATCCACTTTTCTAAAAAATAAAAGTGGTCGGTGATGCAAGATTCGAACTTGCGACCCCTTGG
>CEWQ01007679.1_pt1 | contig 27019 bp, 39 predicted proteins | sample 531161 | NCBI WGS metagenome assembly CEWQ01 (sample SAMEA2621548, study PRJEB7988) | marine metagenome | isolation source: saline water (ENVO:00002010), including | reverse complement strand
AACTCTTATTCGGGATTCTCTAAATCATCGATTGGTGATTGTATAAGGACTCTCACTGAAAAGGGTTTTATTAAAAAAGAAAATGATAAAACAAAGACGGGGCAGCCTGTTACTTATTTTTGGATTGGTGAAGCGTGAAAAACGAGCCGATACCATTAGCGTTAAGACAAGACTTTTACAGAAAAATAGACTTGTTCCTGGGCGATAATCCTCAGAAGAAATATGAATTAACAATCACTGAGCAAGGCAGCACAAGAAGACTGGCAGCTAACGCACAATTGCATTTATGGTTCGGGCAGATAGCAAAGCACAATGACGATCAAACCCCGTTAGATGTTAAGAATTTTTGCAAAGATGCGTTCGGACTGCCATTGATATTAAACAGCGCCAAACACTCAGATAAGATGGAGTTCTTACTAGATAAGCTAAGCTACTTTGAGCACAGTCATGAAAGCAAAATGAAGCTTATACAGTGCTTAGAAGTAACCAGTTTATTAACGATACCCGAGTCTAAAATAATGATGGAGCAAATGATTTATTATTTTAACGATAACGGCATACCAATTAAATTTAAGGATAAATAGATTATGGAAAACAAAAAAGTCACATCAGACGGAAACAAGAGTTGTAAATGCGGTTATATATTTTTACCAAAACAAACAGCCTGGAGACTGCCAAGACGTGACAGTTTAAGTAGGCCGGTATTTATTTGTGATAAGTGTAAGGATAAATAATGAAACAAGCTAACGCAGCACAAAAGAAGTGGATGAGTGATATAACTAAGTTCATCGAAGAAGAAAGTTTAGGTATTTTATATCCTGACTACGAGGGTAGATTTGAAATGCAGCGACATCATGTGATGGGTAGAAGTGCTAGGCATAATAAAGTTGACATAGGTCACTGGTTTATTATTCCTGTTCCTTTTGAATTGCATGATCCAAATATTAATCATGAATTTCACGTTGGCAGCAATAAAAAATCATTTGTTAAAAAGTACGGGGACCAGAGAGGTATATTTCAAAGCCTAATAAGTTGCATGGCGCAATGGGGTTATGACGTACCACCGATGGATGTATATCACGCAATAATGGACACAAGAGCATGAGCAAAATAATAATTGGTATCGACCCAGATTCAAAAGCGCATGGCGTAGCTGTTTACGTTAATAGTAAGCTAGAAATATTAAGGTGCTGTAACTTAGAAGAAATACTTTGTCTTATTAATATGCAGCCAAACCCCATGATAGATCAAGATATTGAATTTCACATTGAAGATGTTAATGCAGTAAGTGCAGCATTTAGCGCTAGAGATAGAAAAACAAATATAAACGTAAAGCTTAAAATGGCACAGCATATAGGCATGTGTAAGCAATCGCAAATAGAGTTAGAGAGATTTTTATCTCATTACAATATAAAAATAGTTAACCATAAAATATCAAAAATGTGGAAAAAGGATAAATCTCAGTTTGAAAGTGTCACTGGCTGGAAAGGCAGAAGCAACGAAGACACCCGAAGCGCTGCATACTTTGGGTTCTTAGGTCTGGGTTCAATAAAAAGATTAGAGAATTAATGTGATATTGTGTTGACTTGTACGAGAATTCGCTTAACCTATTGACATGCGTAACATATGCGCTTATGATTAGTATGAATTCAATTTATGAGGTTTATTTATATGGAACAAGTTACTTACGGTGCCTTAAAAAAGCCATCAGCTAGAAGTGAGATGCTAGAAGAGAAGGTTGTCAGTCTTGGCAATCAGGCTGGTAATTACGGATTATTTACAGAGCAAGCAAGAATCTTAACACTTATTGGTGCTAAGGAAATAAAGGAGGAGCTTAGAAAATTAGCGGTTGAGCTTGGCTATGACATTACGTGCATGCTTAGAACTATGCCTACGTTAGAAAAATTAATTAAATAAATGGTGGGTATAATGGAAAAGGAAATAATTACTTTAGGTGGAAATATGGAGCCGCCTTGCGTATGTAGTGATACTGCAAAAAGTGTTTACGACTGCGTGAGAACCGAGGAGTTTGATGTGACTATATTTAACGGGCTTTTGATGGCTATAGTGACATATTTAGATGTTCATGATGTTGAATACGGCGATAAAGCACTGCCATGGGCTGAGTTAACGAAGTCAGTTTAAACGCTAAATTAGATAACGAGGGGAATGATAGTGAGTAAAGCAAAGGAGTTTAAAGTTTGGATGTCTGAACGTATAGGGCATAGTTGGCAATTGCAGTTGGCTCTCGAAGCAATCAAGGAGTTAGAGTTAAAAGAGTTAAATAATGACTTACTTGTCATGGCTAACGCTAGGCAATTAATCAAGGCTCATAAATCAACAAGCAACGCTAGATTATGTATGGAGTTGTTTGGCACTGGTTACGGAACAGCAAGAGATTATTGTCGAAAACTTAACCTTGAGCCTGATTCAAATTCAACTCCGTTCAATCAGCTTGATTAACCATTTAACGTACTAAGGAATAGAAAATGAATATATTAATAGCAATTGAAATAGCGTGTATGATTTACATAGCACGCTTTATTTTAACGGGTAAAGGTTATATTAGATTTAATTAAATCCATGTACCAACTAGATTTATAACTCTCCACTCTGTAGTACTGAACTTTTCTAGCGTTATAGTTGATCCATTTAGCGTACTATCAACTATCTGCCCCGGTACGGTATTAAGTGGCTGAGTTTGACACAATGCTGGTACTATCCTCAATGTAAAGGCATTCGTACCTTTATCAAATCTAACCCTAGAGCCTACGGGGTAGTTTTCAGATAAATTTGCGTTGCCATTTCCTGTGTAAGCATCAGAAGATAAATGGCTCACCCATGACGCTGGTGAAACTGAACTAGTTCCTGTGGGAGAGGTAAAAAATAAATCATTACTATCTATAACCTGTATATCACTATCGACACCGCCTGAATTTGCAACAACTGACAGTTTTAATGCTCCAGTAAAAGTGGTTATTTCTTTAGGGTCGGTTATTTTTATATTGCCAAACCCTTGGAATATTGCCCTTCCGTCTTGAACTGTAATACCTGACCTGTTTAACGGTGAGCCGCTACTTTTAATGGTTGCCCCGTTTATCTCAACATTACCAAGTTTAAATGTCGTTTGTACAGCTTCCACTGGAGAAAATACAAGTATGCCAGCACTAGCTGTATTGCTTGCAGAGTTAAGCCGATTATTATCTATTACAACAGGGTCGTTAATTACAATATTTGGACCATTAATATTAGGCTTATCAATCAATAAGCCGTTCCCACCTGATTTTATAGCTATTGGGTTATTAACAACAACCGAACCTTTCACATCTGTATAAGTAGAAACTTGAAGGCCTCTATTGTCATTAAATGAGACAGGGTTATTAATTACAACATCAATAGGGTTGCTGGTACTATCCATTGAAATAGGCGCAACCGATATCCCTATCGCACAATTAGCTGTGCGAAAATCATTAATAATGATTCCTTTTAGTTTTTGTGTAGGGTTGTTTGGCTCAAGGTCTATCCCTGCTCTGGGATTTGTGCCATCAGAAAATGTCGATATCCCACCATTTATAATACAACCATCAGCACTGATTATTGATATACCGTTTCGTCTAGTGCTAAAGGTATTGATATTGTCAACCCTCAGATTTGCAACATTTAGCACATAAAGCCCATCACCCCATGATTTTGACAGGCGAGGGCTTACTATATGAATGCTTGTTGATGTTCCTTCGATTTGTATGCAATGCCCATTTTCTGCACCTGTGTCAATATGAGTATCTCTGTCACCTATGATAAATGGTGAAAGTAGCTTGATGTTATTCGCATTAACTATTAGTAAACCTGCGTAATTACCTGCATTGTTTGTATTAACTAAAAATGAAGTGTCACCCAACCATTCAATTGTTGATCCTCCTGGTACAGATACATGGTTAGCTGTCGCATCGATAAGGTAAGAACCATCGCCCTCAATATATAATTTGCCTTTTGCACAAGTATCAAACGCTATTTGTATTCCTGCGTTTTGTGTAACTGTCCCGTTTAAAGGAACTCCAAACTGTGTCATATACATTTCAGGGCTTACATTTATCGTTATACTTTGATCAACTGATGCGCTTGCAATAATGCTGAATGTGTTAGCTGTTAACACTCCAGATATAACCGTAAATTTAGCGCCTCTGTCAAGTAATCTTATGGCTTTACCAACAGGAAAGGCAGTGGCAAATGCTTTGTATTCTGCCACCGTTGCAAACTCATAAGCTTGTGATAGGTCGTTGATTAATAGCGCTGGTAATGTAGCGTCAGTCACCGGCTCACCTTCAAATACATTTTCAATATAGTAAGCTTGTGCGCCTAGCTTATCTAAAATCTTAATGGAATAGTTACCATCAACATCAAGGCGAACAGTGTTTCCGTTATATACCGGGACACCGCCAGCACTTAATAAAAACGGCTGAGCAACAGCGATAACCGTACCATCACTTTTTATGATATTCAGTTGCTTTTGATTAGCTACTACTTGAGGGTCTAGGTCAGGCTCACCGACATATATTTGACCATTAAATAACGGCCTGCCCTTTACCGGGTCTGGAATGTACAATACTGGAAAGTTTATTAAACTCATTTTAATCACCTATTGATTTATTTTTGGTTGATTGTTTGTTTTACTGCTACACTATATTTACGTTTTTTATATTAAGGTTTAAATTATGTTTGGCATTATTACTATAGTTGTTGCAATGATAATCGGTGACAAGCAAAAATCATTGCGCGACCTCCTCTGGGGTGCTGGCCTCGTCTTGTTGTTCGTTTGATCTTGATAGCCATGATGTTAATCCCAGTACGCTTATGGCTTTGGCTTCGTTGGCTGGCAAGGTATTAACAAAGTCTTTAAATTTCTTTTTCTTCATTAATCTTTTTTCTAGCTCTGCCGCTTTTCTTGCTTGTCCTTTTGATAACGCTTGAATATTAGCCAAAAAATCAGGATCATTTAATACATCCATTGCAGCATCAAACCCCTTTCCTTTGCTTTTTTCTAACCCTACAGAAACCACATCTCCAATAATACCAGGTAGTTTAGTTAAGAATCGACTAGCGACACCGTTAACGACTTTATCTAATACGCCAGCGTTAGCCATCACTTGACCACCAACAGGTGCGGCAGCTTGAGCGTTTCTTATTCCATTAGTTACCTTACCCATAGCATCAAGCTTAACTGTTAGCTCTTTTGGTAGACTATCATAAAGCTCCTTTTTTAACTTGCCGTTCTTGCTTAACCCGTTAAACCAATCAGCATATCCAGCAACATTCAATTGTTTTTCTTTTCTGCTACCCATAGTAAACACATCATTTAAAGCTGAAACAATAACCTCTTGCTTTCTGCCTTCTGGCACTGAATCAAGTAACTCGTTAAACTTTTTGTAATCTCCAGTAGTTAATTTTTTCATAGCTAAGCCCATTTTAGGCATAAAGGCATCAGAAAGATTTTTACCAAACATTTGTATCGATTTATCTTCTAATGATTTTCTTTGAATAACCAGTTCTTTGGCTGCGCTCCATGATTCACCCATGTCCAAATCGTTAGCCACTATCTCTTGATCGTTAGTTAGTTTTTCATAGATTCGCTTTAATGCACCAACATCTTCAGACTTGTATTTGTCGCTTTTTTTGCCAATAGTTGCCCCTACTTCCTTCCTTATCTTATCAAGTGCGTGATAAGTGGCTCCTTTTTCTGACATTGACAACAGCCGCCTTTCTAGCGCACTTAGTTGTGAAATATCACCACCTAAATCGGCTAGCTCTTGCGCCATGTATTCACCTATATTATCCATAGATGATAGCGTTTGCTTTGGTATGTTGTCTCTAATGGTATTGTATGCAGCCTCAGTTGTTAGGTTAAGGCTGTCAATAACACGATCGGCATCGTTAGCAAGTGAAATTGATAACGATGATTTATCAGTGGTGCCGCCAAACTCTGTAATTAAATCGTCAGATATTTTTTGTAGCTCTGCAACCTGATCAAATTCTTTTTTAGACAAATCCGACCCAGGCATTTTTTTAAGTGCTTGCTCAGTTTCTTGGTACTGCCTATTTTTGCTTGATGCTGATGGCAATCCTTTTTCTTTGACTCCTAATTCATCTAAAGCTTTAAAGAAGTCGGGATCAGAATCAATCATAGCTGCAAGTCTTTCTTGATCGCCAGAAGCTAAAACCTCATCTAACTGCTTCTTTTTTGCTGAGTCAGTAAATTGTTTTGCATTATCGAATTCTTTAGGCTCAAAGCCCTGAGATACAAAAGACTTTTGTTTTGCTATTTCATCTGGTGACATTGAAGGTGTTTTTTTGCCTATAAAGCTTTTTACCCCTAAAGCCTCTAGAGCGGCAGTTGGTAAAGTGTGTGCGATAGTTGCAAGCTCTGCGTTACCTGTAGCATCAAAAACAGCATTCCCTAAACCTTCCTCCAGCCCTTTAAATGCCTCCCCTATTGGCTGCATAAACTCTCCAACAGCTTTTATTTGCTGCTGTCCTGAGTCTGTCTTTGGTTGGTATGTTAATTCCTTTTGCATAAATGGTATTAAAGCAGATGGATCACCACCTTTAAAAGCCTCATACGCCCCTATAATGCCGGATATAGGCTCAGCGACAGCGCCACTTAAAATAGTAGCCCCAACCTCTAGACCTCCAACAATATCATCACCAAAAGAAGTTTCTGCTTGTGATTCTCTCTTTGTTATTTCTGCATCAATAGCAGACATTTGATTTCTTTTTGCTATCTCTCTATCTATATCTTGTATGGTCGGCATAATTAACCCTTCGCTCTAAGTGCTTTTAATTCTTCCAAGCTAAGTTTAGACAAGTCCACATCTATGGTTTTTTTATCCCCCTCTAACTGCTTTATGTTAAATGCCTTAGGTATTCTGTTTAAAAGTGACGCTTTAAAGTTCTTAGGAAGATCGTCACCAAATACACTTAAATAGTTTGTAACTTCTGGGTTACTAGATTCTATAGCCGAATTAGCTAAATTTTTTGCAGTATTGACCATGTTTGTAAATGCCTTGTCTGACAACTTACCATCTCCAATTAATGAATTGACATAGCCAACCATAGTATCTGCCGCCCCACCTGTTCTTACTGCCATATCCTGCTCCCCCTCTCTAACCACCGAGGTTGGATCTAATGACTTCATAAACTTAAATATTGCAGCTAGTTTATCTGTTGCTGTCGATGTGTCTTTTAACTTAGATAAGCTTGCGGCTGCTGAATATATACCTTGAGTGCTTTTTGTTAGGTTTGTTAGCTCTTTATTTAAGGTGATCTTGTCTTTTAGCGTTAACACCTTTGTGTCTGTAACTTCATCAAGTTTAGCTTTTAATTCAGGATTTATTGAGTAACCCCCAGTAGATGTATCAAAGGAATAGCCAGACATTTTACCTGTGCCCTGGCTGAACTTTTTAGCATCCTGATCTTCACCAAAAAATCTATCAAGGTAAATCTCAGCTGCTTTCGGCTCCATGGTTTCTAATGCAGCTCTTGTTATTAGGTCCTCTTGTGCTTTTTTATCTTGAGAGAGAATTCTGTCACCCTCATCAAGATCGATGCTATCGTCACCTAATCCAAGCTCAAACATTTCTGCTTGCTGCTCCTTGGGTGCTCTATACATTTGCTCGACAAATTTAGCTGTTTTAATTGAGCGTTCAGAATTAAAATCTATCTCATCCTGCTTCTGCGTTGCTTGCTGCCCCTGTAATTGTTCAGCTACCATACGTGCAGCTTGAGGGCTTTTTGACATTAACTCTTGCAATGCTTGTGGATCACCATTCATTGAGCGCTGCACTAAGTCCTGTACTTGTTCTTCGTTGTCTTGGCCCTGTTGCGCCTGTGTCATTCTGCTTTCTCTATCAATTAACGCACCCCCGATAGATTGCCCTGCATTAGCCAAAGACTGCCCGATGTATCTTGAGCTTCGCTCCAATGGCGACATATCAACTTGAAAACCCATATTAAAAGCCCTCGTAATTTACAGCTAAATAGCCGTTTTGTTTAATAACTAAATCAGGTCTAACCTTTTGCACTTCTTGAGCGATATGACCTTCTTCGCTGCCAGTTAAGCCTATTTCATTTGCAAGTTCATTCCAATCCCACGTGTACCAGTTTAAATCATGCTTAGTGCCAACTTTTACAACATTGTCTTTTAATGCTATGTCACTAGCTGCTGTGATTTTTGCTGCGTCTGTCATTCCTCCGGCACTTATTCCAGCCGCCCCAAGTGATGCACCAGCACCAAATAAACCCCCAAGCAAACTACTTTTCCCTGCCGCTTTATTGATATCAACATTGGCAATTTGTCCACGCGTAGCGCCTTGTCCTGCAACTAAGTTTTGCATTGCTGTTGTATAAGCATCCGTAGCGCCATATCCAGCCTGAGCAATACCCTGCTTGCCTTGAAGCATTTGATTAACCAAGCCCATTAAAACGCTTTGCTCGTTTTGAGCAAGGTTTTCTTGTGTAGTACCCGAACGAAAACCGCCTGTTGCTTGCGAGTTTCTAGCAATGGCATTCTCTCCAGCACCTACCAGGCTAGACATAAACGGTGACGCTTGAGCTTGGTCAATAATAGTTTGCTGGTCGCCATTATAAAAGCTGTTAATGTCCTGAAAAGCCTGATTTCCTGCATCCATTCGAGGTTGATATATATCACCAATCTCTGCCTTTAAAGCTCCTTGCTCAGCCAGTGAGACGCCACCAGCTGCTTTAGCATCCCTAGCCGCCTTGCTTGCTCCTGTTCTAAAAGGTTTATCTAGAAAACTGAACATACCCATAATAATTTGCCTTATCTTTGTTTTGTTTATTATATCACGTAATCTATACGCTTACAGACCTACCTGTTACTGTAAAAAATATAGAAGCTAATGCTGAGCATTCTACTTTTAAACTGCCTCCAGCCGGTATGATTTGATTGTTAATTCCTTGACCTAAATCTGACTCGCCCCACACTACTATTTTAAATGGTCGGATAGGCTTTTCAACACCACCCGATGAAACTATATAAGCTTTATAGCTTGCGTCAACTATTGAGTTGTTTGTTGCTGTAAACGCTTCTATTACCAAGCCTTCAGTCGTTGGCGCAGTACAAGCCACTTGAGGCGTATCAACCGAAGTATTAACAAAGTTATCAACTATCTGTTTAGTTGCCATTTAAACCACCGTTGCTGTAGCTAGCCAGCCTCGAACTGTTATGTTTGTTGCTGCCGCTGATGCAAATCTAAATCTTGCGCCGCCGGTTCTTGTTTCTTCGTTTCCTATATACAATGGAAATATAAAAATAACAGGTACTCCCGTGGCCGCTGTCTTGTAATAATTATGACCTACAGGTAGCTCGTAAGGTGAAACACCTTCACCCAAACTCATAAATAAATTAACTTCTTGCGCTGCAGCGTTATCAATAAACAAATCAACTCTAAAGTTAACTAAATCGCCTACTTTTAACGATGAAAAATCAAACTTGTTTGTGGCGGCATTCCATAAATTTGGTTTTGAGTCTGGGTTGCGTGCGTCTGTAGCAGAGCCTGCAGAATTGTTAGTTAAATATGTGCCTGTTGCCCCTCCTGCATGAGAAATAGGGGTTGTTGCTGTTGCGGTATCATTATTATAAAACCAGTAAGTTTTAGTAAATCCTGCCAATGAAGCAATAGCAGCATAAACCTCTTCAAAATTTCTATTTATTTTCGGGCAAAAAACAAACGGTGTATCACCTTGCTTTTGATTTGCCCCTCCAACTTCTATTATTTCTTGTGTCATTATGCTGTATCCTTATCTGCTGTCCATTCTGTTGAGTCTGCCGTAAATCCTGTAGTATCACAGGTAAACTTAGGTAGGCCGTCTAATTGTTGCTGTATAAATTGAACTTGTGATGATAAGTTCGGGTAGTGCGAATCCTGTAGATCTATTATTTTTGCGTCAACAATATCAAGCTCATCAGCTGTATAATTAAAGTCTTGCTGAATGGCTTGGTAATCATCAAGTAATAATGGAGCCCAATCAGTTAATTCTTCTAATTGAGAATAACTTAAATACGCCCTTTGTGTTGATGCGTTTCTAGGGTCAGCCATTATGATGCACTCACATCTAATCGACAAAACGCCATACGAGAGCGTGAAGCTGTTCTTATTTTGAATGCTGTCTCGCTTCTTACGTACCCTAACCTTCTCATTGTAAAATTTTTATTGTAATCAAGGTTTGCTCCATACCGAGCGGTATGTTCCATACTGTAAATTCGCAAATCATCTGTTCTTGACATAAAAACAGTAGCATCATTACTTGGCGCAATGCCTGGTATAGTTTTTAATTTAAGCTCATTAATCGACAATCCTTCCATATCTAAAGATGGAGTAAATAACAACCCTTCGACTATATCACCGTAATGTGTGCATTGAGAATCATCAAGAAAACCAATTTTGCTATCTATTTTATCGCCAATCGTCCACTTGCTGAAGCGGGGATCGTAAGTCATATCTTTACCGCGGTAAGTCTTATTACCATACACATCAGTTTTTAAGATAGACCATGCTAAATCAATACCGTATGTATTAGCTATTGTGTCGTTATATGCAAGCGTTTCGTTAGGTAGGTGTGCAATCATCCATGTAACAGAGTCTTTTGTAAAAACTTCAACGACTGTCTTTGATAGCTCCAGCCCTGTATATTTAGTTAATACCTTTTCAATTTCTCTGCTTGTTATTGATTTTGCTGAGCCTGATTGAATGATATTAAATTGGTATTGTGTGTTAGACCTTCTTACTAGTGCGTACCATTTATCCTTATACTCTGCTTTTGCATGAGTGCCAGCGATGCCAGCCTTAACAGCTTTTTGTGGGATTCTTTTGTGGGAGAAATTAACCCCCCCAACATTAACAAAGTACTCTGTTGATAAATCATTAAACGCTATAACCTCATTGTCGTCATTAAGGCCTACGCCCCATATCTTATCTGGCTGAAAGTCTGAACCTATAAAATCCAACCCTTCATAAGCTTCTTCACTCAATGCGCTTGATTGAAATAAATATTCACCGTCCGTTAATACGAACCTAAGGTCAGCCCACACTATATCGATAGGACTACCGACCGTTGAGTCTGTTATCTGTCTAAATCCATCCGTAGGGTTGTAATAGTAAAGTTTTTTATCAGCAACAATAGCAAGATTATTAAGAGAATAAGTCATAGCGACTTGGTCAGTACCAGATAGCGTACCAAGAACAGTTACACTTTTATCATCGTTTATTTTTATTAGTGACTGTCCTGTAACCCGATACTGTCCCTCAAGGCCGGCTCTAGCTACCCATATAGTTCCGCGACTAATACCCTGACCTGTAGCAAAATCAGATAAGCCGTAGTAGTTGAGCATATAACCTTTTTCACCGTAAACATCACGCAACACAGCGTAATAATTAACAGCTAATGAGTCTCTAAAGTCAGTATTATTATCTACTTTGTCACCCTTGATAAATGGTATGCTTGGCATTTTCTTAACCCTTATTTACTTGCAGTTATCAACGTTATAAGTAATTTTGTAAGACTCTATATCACCGTTTGAATTTGTTGCTTTGGCACAAAGAGAGAATTGCCCTTGCTGGCTAAACCCTACGGTTACAACCGACAAAGATCCGTCAATTACTTTGTCCGTCAATAATATTCCTGCATCTATTTCGTATGTAACTGTAGTTAGATCAAACAACCCTGCAAGCCATGCAGTCCAATCAATAGGTAGTTGAAATACATCTGAAGTGTTTTGATATATTCCGTTATCGTCACTAGTTGGTTCGTTGTAAAATATATTACTTCTATAATTTTGCTCGTTGCCTGAACCCATAGGTAAGGTCGAAGGGTTTTGAGATGGCTTAACATTAACGAGCAATTGCTCCAAAGATCTCATGCCTTTATCTGCGTTTGTTTGCATCTGCATAGGCGCAACTTGACCAAAAAAATCAACTAGCTGTAAAGCTAATAGTTTTTTAAATGGCCCCATCATTTGAGGTGTTAACCCTGAGTAATCATTCGGATCACTTTGCCCGTAAACTAAAGGCTGAATATAGCCAACATCTAAGCCAGTAGCTAACAACTCTCCTGCGTAATCGTCAGCAACTTGTAAGGCGATCACATCATCTTCAGGTGTTGACTTTGCTGTTAATCCGCTAATTCTTATTAATTGATAAGTGCCGTTAACCAAATCTATTTTAGCAGTCATTTACTTAGCCTTAGCCTTAGCTTTAACCTTAACTTCAGGTGTTAGTTTTGAATCATGATCAACAAAACCCATTGCTTCAAAATCAGCTTTAAACGAATCATCTATCACGCAATGAATAGTTTTATCTTGAAAATTCTTTTTTAACATTGTTATGTGCATTCTAACTCCAAAAAAAAGGGACTAATTAAAGTCCCTTGATAATAACATTATTCAGCAAAGTTTAAAACTTATGCTGTACCTTCAAGCTGAATACCCCAAGAAGGGTTAAACGTTGCGAATGTTGGCAAGATATCAAAACGGTATCTATTCTTGTTGCCAAGGCCATCACTAAAGCGATGAACTCGAATGCTAACACCTTTATGATTGATAATGTTTGAGTCAATAGAATGCAACTTAGGCAATACGACTGAACCCATACCAACAAAACCTTCACAGTAAGCAAGTGCCGGACGCTTATCTACTGCTGTTGCACCATCAATGACAGTAACCGTAGCACCAGAAACCAACGCAGCGTTTACAGTGTTGTATGCTCCACCAGCTTCAAAGATTGCAGCACCCGAAACAGAGACAGTAGCATTACCAGAACCATCAGCAGTAACATCAGCTAGTACAGTTGCAGTAAATGGCACTGAAACACCGCCTTTACGAACTACTTTACCATTACGCATATTCACTAAAGAAGATGCAGGGAATGCCAATTGCTGACCAGCCTTTAATGTACCTGTTGAGGTAGTTAAACCAGTAAGCGCCAAGCTCATGCGGTAAGTATCTTTGTATGCTACATAAGTAGCAGCTGGAGTTGATGCTAGTGTAATGCCGGTACCTGGTGCACCTGAGGCATATTCATCAAGGTTGTTAGTAGTCATTACTTGATTTAAACCAGCAAAGCCAGTTTTGATAACTGCGTCATTCCATGCTTGATTAACTTCAGGGTTAACGCCTAGCTGAGTTTGTAAGTCAGCCAATACAGTTTCATCAAAAGAGTTAATAGCTGCATACTTTTTACCAGCAGGAGCACCAATTTCTTTAAATAAAGCGCCAGCGTTAGCGATATCAGACCATTTTTTAATTGATTGACCAGCAGTGCCAGAGTGTAATTGTGCATTGCGTGTCATATACTGAGCCAGTTCACTTTCACAAGTGATAACCATATCTTCAGCAATCGGCATAAGTAATGCGTCTAACTGGTCTGTCTGTAATGCTTCTTCGACCTGTGTGTTCTCAACATAAACAGTAATATAACCGTTTGCTGAAACTTGACCGAATACTGAGCCAACTTGTACAGGGTTTGCAGTAGTAGATGTTAAATCACCACCTGGTGTGCGTACTGGTTTATATTGTGTTGGACGCTTCATCTTAACAGGTGTAGCACCTGCGCCAGTTGATGCATCAATGTCATTTACTAGTTGTTTAGATACTGTGTTTAATAAAACAGTACTAGACTCGAATCCTTTGATAAAGCTTTTAAGTAGCTTCTCATTGGTATTGCTTTGGTAATTATTAGCCATTTTCTTTTATTCCTTAAATTAAATTATTTCAGCGCCAGGGTAATTTTTGCTAAAGTCATCAACTTGAACATACCCACCACCCACCACTTCAGGGATAGGATCGGGCGCGCCAGATACTTTAGGAGTTAACGACAAGACTTTTGGCTTAACTTCATTGGCAATGCGAATACCAGCAGATACAGGATCTAACTTGAGTATTTCGTGCATTTCAGCAGGGTTATCACTTAGATACTCTACTATCTTAGCTCCGTTAGTGTCATTCAATAAGAAATTAGCTAACTCTCCACCAAGACCATTCTGTTTAAGCGTTTGCTCTGCAATTAATAGCTTATCGAAATTAACACCATCGCGTACTGCGTTTGATGAATACTTATCGATTGCTACGGCATGACTAGCATTTTGAGCTTGTTGTGCACTCTCTTGTTGTTGGGATTCATATTGAGACTTTGCGGCACCTTGAGCAGCTTGCATGTTATATGCTTGGCTGTCCGTATGGTATTTACGCATAGAATCTTCATCGTATATGTCGTCAGGCAATACAGGTGCAATACTTTCTTGCACTGTTTGACTTGATGGAGCTTGACTAGCTTGAGCCTGGTACTTAGCCAACGCCTCTACTGCTTCGTCTGCTCGTCTCGTCTCTTGGTATCGTTTTGCCGTTAAGTCATTAATACGTTGTTGAACACCATTTGATTTATTATCGTGATTTTCTTCACTAGCTGGAGATGATTCAGCACTAACATCGGGACTAATTACTTCTTCAGTGATTGGTTTATCGCTAACCACAGCAGGCATAACAATACCTTCGTTATTTTCATCTGACATTTTAAGCACCTTTCGGAGGATTTAAGCCGTTACTTTAGGTGTAACGTTAACCTTTTAGTCATTATAACCAATTAATAGCATAAAATACAACATGGTTAATTTAACTAAATTTTAGGCAATAAAAAGCCACTCGTTAAAGTGGCTTGTTTGTACTGCTTATCTATAAATCTATGTATTTCTGCTTAGATATAATCACGTATTCACACCTTACCTCACCATTAGTGTTTCGCTCTTGAATAATTACACCGTTAAGCTTGGCTTCCCTTAAAACCTCTGCACGCTTATGAGTAAGGTCGCTTGATTTATAAGTCTTCATCAGTAAATTCCAATTAGTTTTTTATCAACGTTAAAAGTAAGTACAATTTTATCTGTGTCTGAAGTAGCGTAAACAACATTGCAAATATGACTGTTGACAGGTCTGCGGCAATTAGAAACAAAAGGCTTGTCAATAATCTTAGCCAATACTAATCGATAGCTGTCACCCATAGTTACTGAGTCAATTCTATCTAAGTATTCGTCGTGCTCGCTAGTTAGTGAGCAGCCGCTTAATAATATTAATGGCAATAGTTTAATCATTATTCAACTACCCATAACAATGACATTAACTTCCCAATAGCGAACCCCAGCAAAATACATGAAGAAGAAACAATAGTACCTTCAATTAATCCATCAATCATTGAACCATTGTGCATGTAGACCTCGCTAAACACCCAGAATGAAGTGTTAAACATTGCAAAAATAGTAATTAAAATTATAATTAAATATTTCATTATTTACCCACCCATTTAACGGCAGTTATTCTACCTTCCATTATTGCTATTAGTGTTTCATTTGCTTTTTGTGATGTTTGGGTTTGATCTCCATAAAACATTAAGTTGGTAATTGCCTCTTCAATAGCTTTCTCTTTGTCGGTTCTTGTGTCGATAGGTTTGAATTTAAGGGTTTTTACGTTATCGCAACGCTCGCCACTATCAACATAAGCATAAATCATCAAATCTCCAATATATTTTATTAGTCCTTTTATGTATTTAGGGCGAGAGCAGTTAGTATTCAAAATCATACATTCCATACCAACTTGCGGCAACTCTCCAGCATCAGCCATAGCTTGTGTGAATACTGGTTGTGCTTCATTGTCTACTTCTTTCGGTTGACGAATAAATGCGTACCATTCATAATGGTTATTGTATTTAGAAAAATAAGTAAGCGGTACGTCTGAGCTTATCGCAAGTAGCTTCCCAATCTCCCAGTCAATATTGTTATCGCTAAACTCATAGTTATCGCCTATTGAAAGCGTCTTTTCCTGCTCCGCTTTAGCTGCTAAGTATTCCTCTTTTGTGCATACGTATTGCCAGTAATTACTTTCTTGATGACATGATACATGAAAGCCACTAAGCTCATTTTCCCTTGCAGCTAAATAGATGTATGACTCATCTGCTTCAAAATTAACAACTTCAACCAACGCACGAGCTAATAATTCTTTGTTTAATTTATTCATTGTTACTCTCCTTTGTAAAATTAGTTTTAATAAGTTACCAATAAAAAAGGCATGTGTCAAATGCCTTTGTTGTTTATTGTAAGCTCTCTACAACTAACCCTTCATCTTTAATATCGACGATAATCATTTCAACACCTTCTTCATCGTCGATACTAAGATTAATACGCCCGTAAACCTCATGCATATCTTGAGTAGTAACCCATACTTTTTCACCAGGTAACTTATAGCCTTTAATGACCACTAGTTTTTCGGTCATTGAGTTATCTGTAAGTTAGATTGTATGTTGGCGTTCTGCTCCTGTTGAGTTTTAAATTCTAGCTCGGCGATAGCGATAGCGTTTTTCATAAACTTATCTTTTGCCTCGTTGTCAATCTTTTCTTGGTTTTGTTCGATTGTTCTAGCGCTAACCAATATGTCACTTTGAAGTTTTTGCGTGCTCATGTTTGAACTTTCTTGCATCTTAGCAACTTCAATCTGATTTTTAACAGCATCATTTTCTCTTGCAAGCTTGATATTTTCTTCTTTCATTCGTTCAATCATAACAACAGGATCTTCTTGTTGTGGCTGTTGTGCTGCTTCTTGTGCTGCTGCCATTTCTTCATTTGTCATTTGGTCTTGAGGTATCATTCCTGCTTGCAATATCTGCGCTCGCTTACGTGCTGCCATTTCGTCCATTAGTGGAGCATCGATACTCTTGAGCATTAAATCACCGCCAGTTTGAACGATAGACGGATCAATTGCCGCATAGTTTAACATTGCAGATAGTCCTGCCTCCATCTTGTTGGCAAATGCTGGGCCTGCATCACAGAATACTTTGTATTGGCCTTTGTTCAATGTGTTAACCCTTACCATTTCACCCGTTTGTTTATCGTAAGTTTCATCGTTTAGCATAACCATTTCTTCAGCGCCATCGGCACCAAGGATCATAAATTGTTGCTTGGTATCGTAAGTTGAAGGAATTGCTTGCACTAATATTTCACACGTTCTTTTTATGCCGTGAACTAAAGAGTTGACCCACTTACGGGTTGCTCCTGTTCCTCTATCAATCTGCATACGCAAAGCATCTTCAGACATTCTTCCCGCATACTGACCGTTCATAGCATTGTTTGTGCCTCCAGTTGTTTGCATACCAATAGCCATATCATTAGCCAAGTTTGCTAAATTAGGATTTACTTGTGCACCTCCTATCTCCTGAACACCGGCAGTCCATTCAGAATCAGGTGTAACAAATAGTACGGGGTCAGCACTAACATTGAGCGCTGATATTTGAGCCTCATTGCCTTTTGCCATACGCTTAGTCATAACAAGTTTTTTACGCGGAGCCAGTGCGCCCTCTTCGATCTCTCTTGATTTACCTGAGTTGAACACTCGCTGATAATCCATCATCTTTAAAGTTATGCCGGAATAAGTAATCTTTGATGATTCACCAAGCAGTTCATGATTACCATAAACAGTTACAACATTTAATGTTCTAAATACTGTTTCTCTTTCTTTGGATAGCATGCCGCCACCATCAAAGAACCTGTGATATATTTTAAAGTCGCGAACTTTCTTTTCACGAACAGGTACTATTCCTTGCTCTGCGTATTCATCAACAACCTTTTTAAAGTTTTCGTTTTTCTCTACTATCTCACCGTTTGATAGCTGACAAACCTCGCGAGTAGTTTCTTTTTTGTAATACTTTTCACCAAACACAATCACTGTAGGTGAATACTGGTCTAAGTTTGTACTTAAATCTGAATCTCCAATGCTAATTGCTGAGCCTTTAGGGAATTGACTTTTATATTCTTCTGGTGAAACTGAGGTCAGAACATAAGCCACATCGCTATCTGAACTATCAGGTGATGATGCTGTGTTTGAGGTCCAAACTCTATTAATTGCGTTTGGTATAGCCTCAACAACCAAGCTTTGGTCAAAACTCCATTCATCTTTAAACTTAGCTTTAACTATCCATGCGTCAAAGCCTCGGCGAATTAACCTTCGGCATGCGCTTCGATAAATGGATGTTGCGTTGGAATCTGCCTCGATACTTCTTATCATGCCTTCATATGTTTTAGCTAATTCTTTTGTTGCATCACCACCTGAAGGCTTGACGCTTGAGCCAAACTCCATATCTTCAATATCGGCCATGATATTTTCAATAACTGGTGTTACTTGGTCAAAGGTATATCTTGGGCGTTGCTGCGAATCTAGCTGTCTAATTGTTGCGTCATCCCACTGACCATCTTTATCAAGTAAAAATCTGTCTGACTCTCTAGCTTGTTCGCGCTGGTCTAAGTCTGATTTTTGGAAATTACTTAATTGATTCAACCAGCTTAAATGCTCTTTATTTTCTTTATCGTCTGCCATCGTCAAACCCTTTAGTAAAGTGATGCAAAATTAATTTCGGTATCGTTTATCATTTCGATTATACTAGCTTTATCAAGGCTTGTCACAACAGCGTCCCAAAGGTTGGGCGAAGGTATCTTAATTCTTGAGCCGTCAGGCATTTGAATACCTTTCCTTAACTCATCTTTAGTATAAAATTGTATTGTAGGCCCTGGCTTGATTGGCGTTTTACATGCCTCAGCTTTAAGCTTCTCCATCATTTCAGGGCGTATGCCTATTTTTGTTTTTGGGTTATAAGTGGCAAAGCTTATCAGTGTGTCAGGATCGTGATACTTACCCTCAACAACAGCTTCATATGTTCTGAATATCATTTCAGCCACGTTAATTATATTTTGTGCCTTCTTGTTTTTTAATACATCTTTATTTTTTAATTGGGTGTCTTGTCTGTTTGTGAGCATTGCTGTCTCACTTTTAAATATTGCCATAGGATCATGTATTTCTGTTGAACCCTTGTAGGCATATATTTGTGTAGCCTTACCCTTAAAGCACTTATCGACATTATCTCTGAGTGTTGCGCCAAGTCCGTCAGCATCATAACCAAACGAATCAGCACCAAACAAGATTGCTCTTTTGCAAGACTCATCCATTTTTCTATTGCCGTTCTCTGCTTCTATTTCGTCAATGTCTTGGAATGTTATTCCTGTTCTTGCTGCATAACCGCAAGGGTCATTACCAACATCAGAGGGATCACAAGCTGCAACTTTAGCACCTAATGGCTCTATACCTAATTTAATGTGAGCGTCAATACATGCAGCAAAGTGGTCTTCTTTAACGACTGATGTATCGATATCGTCGTTAAATTTCCCATCCCATATCCATGAAAATCTAGCCTTAGACATAATCCCTCGCTTAACTTTGTTTTTATCTTTTGCTAATTCTTGTGTTAGTGACTCATCCCACATGAACCAGGGATTGTCGAGATAACTAACTCTAACTATTAGGTGATGCTCATCTTCATAACATCCAAACTTATCTAAATCAGCTTGGTATGGGATAATAAATTCTTTGCTCATTGGGTCTTGTGAGCTTTCAGGGTTCCATAAATACCAAAGCTCTGCACCTGGAGTATCACGCAAAGTAGGTCCAAGTGTATCGATTGTCATTTGCTTTGTTTTTGCAGCTTCTTCTGTTAAAAATATTTTATAATTAGATGCGCCTTTCATATCAATAATATTTTGCATGCCACCGAAAACAAATTTACCACCTGTTTTATGCCTTATCTCCCAATGAGACGGGATACTTCTAAATCCAGCTAAGTTCAAATCCTTAATGCTTTTCTCTATACCGGCATAAATAGATTCTTTCAACGCTTTCATTCTTTCTCGTAAAACAAATACCTTTGAGCCTTGAGAGTTAACCTCTCCTGCCGTTACGTCTTGAGCCATTCTTGACTTAGTACCGCCACGACCTCCAAACATACACTTGTATTTTTTATGCTTGAGTATCATTGGCTCAAGCTTTTCAATAAGCATTATTGTTGGCTCTTCATCGGTAGGAGTCATATCACCTATCGTGCCTTTCCACCTACGTATAAAATTAGGTACAAGCTTGTCACCCACTTTATCAACCCGGTCAACAATTCCATACACTGACTTTTCTAACTGTCCAGCTTGGGATAGTATTTGAGGTTCAAGTATAGAAAGCCTATGTTTAAGACTCGCCATTAAGTAGCGCCTCTAATCTCTCTATTCTTTCTTTTAGGTTTGTATATTCTTCTATATCTATCATGGCCTTTATGGATTGTACAAAAGTATTGCCTATGTCTGGAGGTATTAACCCTTGAGATACTGCGTCCATAACCTGAGATGCTTGAACGTGTGGGGGTGCGTCTTTAGTGAATGGAAATACAACCTTTTCGCTTGATGGCTTTATGCTCGCCCAGCCTTTATCTGCAAGTAATTTTAAACACATACCCCTATTGCTGTCATCTGGACTTAACGCAACGTTTACTATCTCACCAAAAAAAGCAGATTCTGCACTATCATTTGTTGAGTTAGACCTTAACCCCAGCACCCCTTTAGCCTTTAACGCCTCTAATACGATATTTTTTTTTGACTTACCCCTGCTTGGTAGGTTATCGCCTTTCTTTAGTGTTGTTTTTGAGTTAGCCATAAGCCCTTATTTAGCCCTTATTTTATTTACATTATACCATAAAAAAGCATCGGTTAAGATGCTTTATATCTACGGTGGCAAAGTATGAATTCGTCTTTGATTTATAAAGAGTTTATTTTTATTAGTTTGAACCTTTTAACTCTGAATTTGACCATGAAGTGATTGAAACATCATCACCCGATGACCAAGTTAGTGTATTTAGTATCATATTAGCGCTGGCTGTTCCTGCTGTACCGTTTCGTCTAGCGTTGCCGCCTGAGTCTTTAGCGACATAATGAACAGTTGCTCCAGCGTTAAGGTTTGAAGCTGTTACTGCTGTTACCGCGTTGGCTGTTGATATTCGATTAGAAGCTGCACCAAATGCTGTGCTTGGTAATGTAAATGTTACCTGTACCGTACCTGTTGGAGCGCTATCTATATCGCCTGGAGCTCCGGTTCTAATTTCTACGCTGCCGCCATTTAGCAAGGCGTTCCTCGCGTCTAGTGCTGCGTTACATTCTGGTATTGATCTTTGTGGCATTATCTTACCCTTACTATGTTTGATTTACGTTTAATTATAACACTATTGTTTTTTCTTTTCACTTGTGCGATATTTTTAGGATTTACAGTTATAATTATCGGGAATGATGCTGTTATTGACTCCGTGAAATACTCATAACTTTCTGTTACTGCTAGCGCAATATCCTTACTCACTGATACTGAAATTGTTTCGCTGAAATCTTCGTGTGACTCTGTAATTGCTGATGCTATATCAACAGCTATATTAGCCACTACGCCCTCTGTAAATGAATCATAAGACTCAGTTATAAGCGTTGATATCTGGACATTAGCGGCAACCGCTGTATTTATTAATTCAGAAAAGTCAGCGTAACTTTCTGTAATCACGCTTGATGCATTTGTTGCTGGTACTACGTCAACACCTATACTTTCAGAAAAATCAGTGTAGCTTTCTGTTGCTGTTATAGTTACCCCTGTGGCTACAGGAGTTAAGTTTGCGCCAATACTTAAAGAAAATAAAGACGATGAAGATGATATATTAAAATTATTATTTGCATAGTCAACAAAATCAGATTGGGAGACAGTATATGTTGATGCGCCAGGGGCGCTACCATCACCTGATGCATTATTATTATTTGCGTTGTCTGTTGTGTTGAAGTATGTATTTCCGGCAGAATTATTTGTAAGGCCTATAGTTTTTAATAGTACGCCATTGTTTCTAAATAAAACTTGTGTGTTGGTTTTGCTTACAGATGTAACGTTAGTACAATCAGTGCCGTTAAAACAATTATTACCTACATTGTAAGCTATAATATTTACTGCACTAGCTATGCCCGGAGCTGCTATTGTGCCGTCGTGTACTAAAAGATTTTCAATAGAGAGGTTACTAGCTGAGTGGGGCGAAGATGTCCATCCATCGACCTCCAAATCTATCATTTTAACAAATTCATTACGAGCAACTATAAGGTATGTATTTGTTCCATAAACTGTTCCCGTACCACCCGCTACACCCGTAGTCTTATCTGCTGAGATAGGCCTTATTATTATATTTCTAGTCGCGTCAGTCGTGTAAGAACCAAGATCGACATAAGGGTCTGTATTTCTTAAATCCCCTTTTAACTCAAAAACTATGTAAGAGTCTATAGAAACTAGATCGACAGCTTCGGCAATAACCGCCGCCCTTAGATTTGTGTAGTCACCTGTGCCGTCGGTGTATACTTTGACTAATATTTTAGTTGCCATTAACTTCTTTCTCTAATGAAAATTAAAACTTCTGCAAATGTCTTACTTATCTCGCCCGTCAAGAACAAAACTTTCCACTCATCTGTTGATGAAGAAGGTAAAACAAAATACCATCTATTAACAATATCATTATCAATAAATGTATGACCTGTCAGATATGATAATTCTTCACTTGTCTTATCTGATATCTTTATAAGTGAAAAGTTTCTATGATATTCGCTTACATCATTATTCGGAAACTTAGAGCGCCAAGCTGCAAAAGTTTCATTGTGTGTATAGTTTAATTTAGAGTCAGATATTCCTGATATCTCGCCTGATACTCCCGCCTTATTACATACCAAAATATCACAAGACATCATTCAACCTTATTATTTACATTACATCTATCATATCACGTTCAGCTTATGTATAAACTAGTTATATATTTGCGCTTTGACTTGTGTCTACTTGCTTTTATTTGCAACAGAAAATCATTGTCGCTATAAAACAATTCAGGGTGCTTTAACTTACTGCAAATTTTAACTTCTAAATAATATAACGCTATAATGTAAAAAAGGTCAATTACGACCTTGATTAATACGCAGAATAAAAACACCAGAAACGAAAATATAGCTACTACAAAAAATATTTCTACTATCATTTTTTACCAAATCTTTTGACTACACCTTCAATAGCTCCACCACCAAAATAAAACCCCAGTATTAGCATCACCATCATAGCTATATCACCAGACAATAATTTATACATAACATCGGTGTTTAATGATTTGTCACTAAAAGTAATTATAAATATATTTGCAACTTCCAATAACCCTGTAACTATCCACATAAAAATATAGGCAGGGCAAAATGTCATGGCTATATATCTCTGAGCTAACTTAAAGGGTTCGTATAGCTTTAAAAACCTCATCTTTGCAGATGATTTTTCCTCGTCCGTAAAAACCATTTGGTCAATACCATTAATTCCAGCATCAATAATTTTATCGCTGCCGAACAAACTATTCCATATACCCATAATAAACTCCTAATTAAACAAGCTAATTATTGCGTTAACAAAAGTGCCATTACTGTTTATCTTTATTACATCAAGATACAAGGCAGCATTAGCTAGTATAAGTACCCATAATGATACACGGGTGTCATTTGTCTTTGCGTTCTGCCATGCCTTTCTAAACTTATCGTCACTATCTTGCTGAGCGTCTTTTAAATCACAAAGAGCGCATAATAGATTATTTGTGACCACAGTTTCTTTTCTTGTTTCTTCTTGTGCTGTTAGTAATTTATCTAAACCCTCAGTGATTTCAGGGAATTTAAACGATCCCGCCTTATCTAGTTTATCCATTCCATCTACCCGCCTTTGTTCTTGTATCAATGTGAGTAAATGAGGCGTAACTACCAATACCAAATTTATCAGCGTAAATTGATGTTAAGTATCCCTGTACTGCGATTGCAGATACTCCGCTTACTTGTATGTCTGCTGCCCTGCCTCTTATGTGATAAGAATGTAACGAGCCACCTATACTAGCATTGTGTAATGTACATCTATTGCCCGAAGTTATTTTAACAGGCTTATCAAAGTGCTCTCTTAACGATTGCAAGACATTGATAAGTTCAGCGTCAACAGTGTCATAATCACAAGACCCACACTGACACTTAAACTCTTGTCTAGAAAAGTTTTTAGAGAGCATCATTTAATTATGCTTACTTTTAAAATCAGCTTCTATAGCATTAAAAACGTTTTCAGTTGAATCACCACCGTCACCTAATGCCGCTTTAACTTCGTCAGAATTCAAATCTACAACATAAACGTCAGACATACCTTCTTCGTTTTCAAAAAACAATGGGCGAAGCTTTTTGCCTTGTGCTTTTGTCGTTTCGTTATAATGATAGCTTAATTGATAAGCTATATTATTAACCCGTTGTGTTTTCTCATAAGGAAAAAGACCGTCTTTAGAGCGTCCTGTTTCCTCGTTTGCAAATTTATAATCACGAATGACTACTTTTGCCGATGGATATTCTCCACCATATTCGTCAACAACTCTTGAGTCAAAGCCTCTAGGTTCTGTCATTTTAAGCCCTTATTATTATGCTACAGTTTGATTTAATATGTACTCGTTTGCGTCAGCAGTTATTTTATCTACGTCTAAATTATCACCATCAACTGGACGGCTTTCATCTTCTAGTAATAATGCCGCAAGCTCTTTTTCTTCATTTTCCTCATGAGCCAATACCTCATCTAAAAATGATACCAAGCCAGACAATTCACAAACTCTCTCGCCAACGCTAAATATGATTGTAGGGTCATTAAATGCTAACACTGCATCTTGTTCCCACATTTGCGCTAAACTAGAAACAAGGCTTTCGTCTTCAATAGCTCGCTTGCGGTCGATTGCAAAGCCGCCATTTGCCGCTAATTCAATAATATCTTTAGATGTTTTTAATAACCTAACAGCCTCGATATTATCTTCGCTTAATGACATTAATTGAAACGGTATACCTTCAACCACAAAATCATCATCAAATTTTATTCTTGAGTTAATTAATATCCATTGTGCTGGATTGAAATTATACATGTTTGATTCCTCTATACATTTCGTAAAACTAAATGCGGATGATTAACATCGACCGCCTGTTTGTTGTCTTGCTGAAATTTATTTCTTTTCTTTAGACACTTCTTACAAATACCTACAACTTTTCTATCAATATCTGAACCATCTTTTAACATTCCGTAGTGCTCGGTCCGAAACGGTATAAGATGATCAGCTTTATTAATTTTTGGTGGATCGCCTTCGTCGCAGTCTTCACACAAAATAATGTCTATCTGCTTAATTTCTTTCATTCTACTTCTAAAGTGGCGCGTAATTATACTATTATACGCGCAATCCCTTTAAAATTATAGCGTCTATTAAGTTAACTCGATAAAGCATAGAGTTTATTGAAAGTGCTTCTCTTAATCTTACTGTTGAATAAGGGCATAAGTGATATGCTTTTGCTTCTGAATCATTAACATCTAAGTCAGTAAACGTCATGTCAATTTCTGATACCCATGGCTCAAATATATTCATATAACCTCAACTTCAGCACATAAACACTTGTACCGGTCATGTAATTTATTATCTCTTTCAAATCTGATTTTTGCCCTTGCTCTGGCGTAAGTGTAATTAATTTTGCCGTTCATGTGCTCAACTAGGTATTCAACTTGCTTACAGTTAACTGGAGCACCGTCTTTCGGTTTAAATACAACTTTAGTTATAGTGTTCATTATTGCCTTCTTTCACCGAAAACACCCTGAAAATTAATGATATCAATAAAATTCAAGGCGTTACGGTTTGTTTAAATACGGATTTAATCTCGTGTAGTGTAGTGTTATATTGCTTTTTTATAGCTTTCACTTAACGATCTAGCTTCTGCGATCATTTTATCAGTTAATGTATATTTTCCATAACCACAATCAACACCAACATGCGCCACTGCATTGATTAAATTAAACGCCACTTCTAATTGCATCTCCATCACAGCAACCTTTTTAACTAACGAGGCTGTAAATTCTTCTTCTGTCATCATTGTTAACATATTCTTTCTCGCTTATATTTCGGTGTTATCAGCAAAACTAACAACAAATTCAGCGCGGACAGTAAACTGCCAGCTAATATTAAAAGGTTATATTGCCTTAGTTGATATTGTATTTTTTAATAAATGCATCCGTTAAATCTTCTTCGCAAAATTCACCTTCGTAACTAAAGCCACATTCAGCGCATTTAATTCTACTAAATTCTGTTGAGATACAGCTTTCAATACTAAGCCCGTTGTAGTCTTGTTTGCATTTTGGGCATGTACAATTACCTAATTTCATATCTTGGTTACTCCTGCGTAATCGGCAAACATAACAATTAATTAAACGGGCAGTAATACCCGTTATTTATGGTTACTTTACTAAAACAAGCTCTCTGTCTAGGTCTATAACTTTGGCTGTAAAGTACTGCCTTCTACTTCTGTATGAAGCCAAAGCGATTTTAGCTCCTTTTTTTGTTTTGTATTGTTTGGCTCTGTCTTTATATGAGGTTGGCCCCATATTAGCTATATAATGCCCTGCTGCCAATTTAACTATAAACATCCTATCAATCCTTTTCATTGCTGTAGCATAACAAGGTTATGCGGCTATTAACCGCATGTTATTTAGCCTCGGTTAAATCCTTGACCTTGCTGGTATTGACCTTGTTGCTGTGGCGCTTGTTGCTGGTTTTGCTGTTGAAATCCGCCTTGCTGTTGTGGTTCTTGCTGAGAATAGCCGCCTTGTTGTGCTGGTGCTTGCTGTTGTTCTTTCGGCTTACCGTCAAGCATCTCCATTTTACCACCAAAGCTTTGCAAAACTATCTCAGTAGTGTACTGGTCTTGGCCTTGCTGATTAGTCCATTTGCGCGTCTGCAATGAACCTTCAATATAAACTTTCGAACCTTTCTTTAAATATTCACCAGCAATGCTCGCTAACTTCCCAAAGATGACAACACGATGCCATTCAGTTTTTTCTTTAGGCTCTCCTGTCTGCTTATCCTTCCATGTTTCAGATGTAGCAACAGTCATATTTGCAACACCTTCACCGTTAGGTAAAAAACGCATCTCAGGATCCTTGCCTAAATTGCCCAATATGATTACTTTGTTTATTCCTGCCATTTTCTTTATCCTTTAGTAGTTAATGTTTACGTGTGAT
>CEWQ01012516.1_pt1 | contig 32324 bp, 46 predicted proteins | sample 531161 | NCBI WGS metagenome assembly CEWQ01 (sample SAMEA2621548, study PRJEB7988) | marine metagenome | isolation source: saline water (ENVO:00002010), including | reverse complement strand
GTGAGTGGACAGCCCTTATGGAAAGTGGGAGTGGTGAACGTGGAGTCTTCAACAGAGAAGCGTCAGTCAAACAAGCTGCAAAAAATGGCCGTAGAGAGTCTTGGTATGAGTTCGGAACAAACCCCTGCTCGGAAATCATTTTACGCCCGAATCAGTTCTGCAATCTTTCGGAAGTTGTTATCCGTGCAACAGACAGTCTGGAAGACATTGCAGCAAAAGTCCGCATTGCGACTATACTTGGAACCATTCAGTCAACCTACACCTATTTTCCATACTTGCGTAAGGTGTGGAACACCAACACAGAGGCAGAAAGATTGCTCGGTGTGTCACTCACGGGGATAATGGATAACAAACTTATGACAACAGCTAACAATGGGTTGGCTGAACAATTGGAGTATTTAAAAGATGTTGCGATACTTACAAATGCTGAGTGGGCTAAACGCCTTTCTATCCCTGTTGCTACTGCTATCACTTGCGTTAAGCCAAGTGGCACTGTCTCCCAGCTTGTTAATAGTGCTAGTGGCATCCATGCTAGGCATAGCCCTTATTACATTCGTACTGTCAGGGGAGATAACAAAGACCCTCTCACACAGTTTATGAAAGACCAAGGGGTTCCTAACGAGCCTGACGTAATGAAGCCAGCCGCTACCACAGTCTTTAGCTTCCCTATGCAGTCCCCTTTAGGAGCCGTACATACTGCAGATATGTCTGCCATTGAGCAACTAGATATGTGGCTGATGTATCAAAGGAACTGGTGTGAACATAAGCCTAGCGTTACAATTAACGTCAAGGCTGAAGAGTGGATTGAAGTAGGTGCTTTTGTTTACAAGCACTTTGACGAAATGTCTGGTGTATCCTTCTTACCCTTTGATGAGCACACTTATCAACAGGCGCCTTATCAAGAGTGTACTAAGGATGAGTACTATAAAATGCTAGACGCTTCTCCGCAAAAACTTGATTGGGAAGCCTTTAATAACTACGAAAAGGAGGATAACACTAGCGGTTCACAGACAATGGCATGTAGTGGTGACGTATGTGAAATGGTAGACTTAACATGACGGAAGTTAAAAAGCGATTTGAGCAAGACTTGTATGACCGTTTTGACAACCCCGCTAAAGTTAAGCTAATACAGGTGCTAGAGAAACAGGGCCATCAGGTAACTAACGTCAAAGAGAACTACTTTGCAGACGTGGAAACCACAAAGTTGGGAGTTACTTATTACTCTGAGGCAGAAGTAAAGAGGGCATGGAAGGAGGAGTGGCCCGATGACTGGACAGAAATTCGTATCCCTCACCGAAAAGACCGGCTACTAAAAAAGTACAACAGCAATGTAAACTTCTATGTCTTTAACTTTACCTTAGATCAGTGCTGGTTAATCAAGGGTAAACAGATGCTGGAAGAGACAGTGCGAACTGCTAAAGGTCGTTACATAGCTAAAGGTGAGTTGTTCTTTCATATCCCTTATAAAGAAGCGGAGTTAATTCGACTGTGACACAACAGCAGCCTAAGACCAGACGTAGGACAACATATAAAGGTGCGGATCAGAAGGCAACTTCTGGTCTCACCCCAAAGACCCCAAAGCAAAAGGAGTTTGTAGAAGCCCTATCTGACTACACACAGGTCTTTGTGTTAGGACCAGCAGGTACAGGAAAGACTTACATCACCGCTACTATTGCTGCAGATCTTTACACAACTAAGAAAGTTGATAAGATTGTTATTACAAGGCCTCACGTAGCTGTAGGAAAAGACTTAGGTTACCTTCCTGGAACTCTTGAGGAAAAGACATACCCTTGGGCATTACCTGTACTAGACGTACTGCAGAAGCACTTAGGTAAGGGTGCGGTAGAGACTGGCATTAAATCTGGCAACATTGAGATGGCACCCCTTGCCCTTATGCGTGGCAGGAGCTTTGAAGACGCTTTTATTATCGTTGACGAGACTCAAAATATAACCACACATGAGCTTAAAATGCTGTTGACTAGAGTGGGGCAAGACTCTACTATTGTACTTAATGGCGATGTTCAGCAGTCAGATTTAAAGGAAGCTGACGGGCTATCTAAAGTGATACACCTTGCAAAAAAGCACATGCTACCTATAGCTGTAATTGAGTTTGGTGTTGAGGATATTGTTAGGAGCGACATTTGTGCTCAATGGGTTAAGGTTTTTATGAAGGAGAACTTGTAATGGCTAAGTGGAAAGAGGACGTAGGGGAGTGCTTTGAAGACAATGTTAATCACCCTCCGCACTACGGGACAGGATCTATCGAGTGTATAGAGTACATTGAGGATTCCTTAACCGAGGATGAATTTATCGGATACCTACGTGGGAATATAACCAAGTACCTTCACCGCTGGCGGTACAAAAACGGTATAGAAGACCTTAAGAAAGCCGAGTGGTACATCTGTAAACTAATCAAGGTGGTTGAAAATGCCTGACGTAACGTCTATTGTACTTATAGTGCAAACACTGCTGATCCTATGGCTAGTAGGTAAGGTCGACCGCTTAGAGAAAGACGTAGAGTTTAAGTTTAAAGTACCCTTGTACGCACTATTTAAACACCTAGAAGAAGACCACAACAAATAAAAAAAGCCCCTGTATCCTTAATTGGACGCAGGGGCTTTATCACTTAATATCTTTTAGTACCTTGGGTACACAGTAAGCTACAGCTCGGTCTTTCAGAGAAATCCCATGAGTGCTGTAACGCTTAACTATGGCAGAAGCATGTCTATTGCAAGCCTCTAGGGTGGCAAACTCTAGCTCATCACTAGACAGACTCCTGTCTTCCCCCGTACCTAAATACAACAGTAGTACGAATACATACGTCACTCTTTGACGTAGAAGCTACTTAAGGCTTCCTCTATAGCCTTAGCTTGTTGCTTAATAATTTTCCTCTGCCTCTCCAGCTCTATAAACTGCTTATCAGACTCGGACACTTTAGGCAGTTCTACTACATTACTTCTTTCCAAAGAACTTACTCACTGATCTCATCCCTATGCTGGCGCTTACAATTCCACCTAAAGCTATTTGATACCACTGAGGCATAACCTCCAAGGCAGCAAAACCTCTAGCCACTATGTCGTTGCCCCAATCTCCACAGAAAGCTAAGATAAGCGGGATAGAAAATAACAAGGTTATCCACTCATCCTTCCAACTATTCTCTGTGGCCCTCATAGCCTCTAAGTCCCAGTCTAATTCACCTGTAAGCTGACGTTTTTTTATCTCAGCCTCTGTGAGTTTAATCTGGGTCTTACCGTCAATGATGCTAGTAGCTAGTCCTGAGAGGCTACTAATAATGGCGCCTATCAATTTTCATGTCCTAGCCATACGGCAAAGGCTCCTGTCATAGCTCCTGTTACAGTAGCAGTTAGAGCAGCAGCTTGAGTGGTCATAGCGTCTGGCGACAATCCCATAAACCACAATAGTACGTGTATGTACATATAGGTCATAACCAGCATCATAACACGGGGCATGATCTTCCACTGTAAGAATCTTTCCATGGTCATTTAAAGTCTCCCTTTAATCCATCTAGTATTTCCTTAGCTGAAGGTCTGCGCTTCTTAAAGTCATACACACACTCAAAGCTCTTAGGGCATTGCCTGTAGGCTGACCCGTATTCATACTTAGGTATAAGGGGTGTAGGGAAGTAAGTAGCTGACGATCCATTTGGCCCCCGATACCAACACTGTTGAACACCCATAATACTGATGTATTTCCAAAGGTGACATTTAACCATCTTTGCCTCTACCCCTACAGTGGAAACAAGAAGCAATACCAATATTAATTTTACCAAGATCCAGCACCCTTACCTATTAAATATACCCCGCCAAATATAGTCACAAGGATTAGAGAGCTTATAACAAACATCCCAATATTATTGACAATTTGTTGTTTAGCTTCCATAGCCTTGTATACAGTCTCTTCCCGTTCTTTTCTTATAGACCTTCTTAGTTTAACCATCTCTTCCCAAGTAGAGGGACCAAAGCGCATGTTCAACATGAACATCAGTTCTTTCTCTTGAGCTGCCAACTTTTTCTTATGGACAATTATATCAAAAGCTTCTTTCTCTATGCTGTCGCCAGAAGTAAGCTTTTGTATAGTGGACGGGGTTCTTCTTTGTTGTTCAGCCCTAGACAGATCAGAGGCGGCTCCGAACCACTCTCCTAGCTGCCCCATCACGTCCTCGATTTCCCTACCATGTTGAACTAATTTCTTAGTCATCTGAAATGCACTTGTGCAAGCAGCTATAGCCGTGATGGGGTCTAGCATTATTTTCTCTCCATTACCTCTAACATTCTTTCAAGGGACTCTTTAATTCCCTTTATGTTTTCCTCTATTTTACCTAGCTGGACGGCTTGGATATTGGTGGATGCTTCAACAGCCTTAACATCGGCACTTATTCTAACTATAGAGGCGTAGTTAGCATCTACGTCTGCCCTCATTTGGGAGATACTCCAAACTATCATAGCTGCTTGGACTACCAAGGCAAAAAGTAGGCTTGCCGATATATTCTTATTCATTATCCAATAGTCTTCCCCGTTAGCCACTGGGGTAGGCTTTCCAGTCTAGCTGAAAGTGTGGTCCATCTGGAAAGTTAACCCAGTCCCCGCCCCAAACAATATTTACCTTTAACTCTTTAGCGGCCTTTTCCATAGCTTCTGCAATAGGGTGAAAGTATTCCCAATCCCAAGATACTGGGTAAGGTACAACGTCAACTGCATGACCAGTAAGGTGACGAGAGTTTAAGGTAGTAGACTTGCCAGTCTTTACTAACTCTTTCTGCCGATCAATGTGACGAATACCCTCAGTAATACTGAAGTCCTGTTTACTTAGCTCTAAAGCCCGTGTTACAACAGCAACCATATCAGGATGAACCCCTGATAAGTTCTGCCTACTTCTAAGTCCTAGTGTGTATCCCATGTTCTCTCCTAAGCTAAGTTGTTACTCTGGTTTTGTAGGCCAAGTGATTGTACTCGGAAACCCATCTTGGGAAGGCAGGTTACGAAGTGCTGTACGATAGTTTTTCCACAAGGTGGTCATAGTTACATCGCTGTTACCCATCCAATCACATTCGCCTAATCTAAAGTCCCTCTCAAACCGCACCTCACTGGAAAGTTGATCTGAGGTCTTTTCTGGTTGAGTGTCAGAAGCACCTAAAGGTTTTGTTACACCAAGCCCTGTAATCGAAACTTCCTCTAGATAATTAAGCCAGTATGTAGTGCCCCTATAGTCACTGACTAAAGACCATGCTCCATCAGAAAACACAGAGGCTTGGTTATCCCCTGCTGTAGTAGGCCTTTCTAAGGTGGCATTATTAGGCACTAGGGGCAACCCCGCTAAGGGGTCTAGCCTTGCTTCACGGTTAGATAAAAGCTCACCTGTTTCTGCATCGTAGTTATATATAAGTGGCATGTTTAACTCCTATTGGTATTTGATGCAGTACATCATAGCTACGTTCCTTGGCCTTGTCTCGCTGGCACCACTACCCGTGTTATTTGCAATGGTATTAGTGCTAGTACCAAAACTACCTCCACCAGAAATAGCTGCAATTGCTGCCGCCTCGCCAAATAGCACTCGGATACCGCCGCCAGCGTTACCCCTTAGGGGGTGTGTGTGGCTTTCCATTGCAAATCCCTGACTGCTAGCAATGGCACGACTGGCATCAATACCCCTAGAGTTATCCCAACCACGAATAAACTCTCCTCGAAGGTCTGGTAAGTTAAAGGTAGTGGAACCGTCACCTACTCCATGCAGGACAGCTACAGCTGCAAATAAAGTGGCGTATGTAACCCTGCTAATAGCAGAGCCATCGCACTCTAAATACCCAGTGGGTACTGTATCCATAGCAAAGGGAGAAACAGAGCCAGTAGGAGACCCAAGAGAAAGAGCAGAAACAGCTGCGGCAGGAGCTGTCCAACTAATATCTGTTCCGTCTGAAACAAGGAAGTAACCAGCGGAACCCTTTGCTAACCTAGCTGTTGCACCAGATGCGTTACCATAAATAAGAGATCCCCTAGTAATACTGCTAAGTTGATTAATCTCAGTCCCAGTAGCTGTAAGTGCAATTGCACCGAGAGTTAAGCCTTGAGTAGTAATAGACAACACATTACTATTAGTCTGGTCTAAGGTTGCTATTTCAATCCAACCGTTGTTAGCTTCTTTTCGTAGCTTTAGTATGTGGGTGTCAGTCTCATACCACCACTGATTAGCATAGGTCGTTGCAGGTTCAGCGGCGCCTGATGAGTTAGAAGCAAGGGCTACAAGTTGATTGTTAAGGTCTGCCCTAGTTGCGGGGAATAGCTGGTTAGCAATGTTAAAGTCTGCTTGGCTCATGTCTCTCTCCTATTATTCTGGTTTAGTAGGCCAAGCAGCAGTGGCGGGAAACCCAGCTTGTGCAGGTAAGTCACGCAGTGCTTGTCTGTAAGTGCGCCACTCGTCAGGCACATGATCAGGCCAAACTTGACTATCGGACAGAGTTAATAAATGATTGCGGTAAGCTCTTGCCCCCATTGGTGCGCCAATAATTGGGATAATTGCTTTTAGTTCTTCTGCAGTTAAGATCATTAGATAAACTCCACAAATGTTACGTAGCCGCCGTTGCCTTTCAAAGCACCGCCGCCAAGAGTCGAGCCTCGGACGCCTCCAGTAACTAGGTTCTCATTGTCAGCTATTGTAAAACTAACAGACCCAAAGTTAACTTCAGTTTTAGGGCCAGCGCCAGAACCAAGTGCGCCTCCACCAGCACCCGTGTTCGGGTTAAGAGTGCCAGCTTGATAAGTTTCTGACGTGCTATTAGCTATAGCCTGAGAGCCAGAATCTTTTGATGTTGCTGCTGTACCAGCCGCACTTGTTGAGGCGTTGTTTCCCCCAGTACCACCACCACCTGTGACATTACCTGATGAATTACCATTACCGCCAATCCCTGCTCGAGTTGCAGCGCCCCCGCCGCCCCCTGTTGTATTCACTCCTGCGCTGCTGTTTCCACCAACAAAATTAACAGTGCCACCTGAGCATGTACCACCCGTTCTTGCAGCAGTGTTTCCCGATCCCTGAGTAGTGCCGTCAGCGCCACGGGTTGCGGTAATACCACCAGCCTTTGTTGTCCTATCAAAGCCACCAGTACTTGCACCAGAAACATCACCACCGCCACAGATTTCATAAGCATAAGTAGACGCTGGAGATGATATGAACTTTTCTCCATAGCTCTGTCCAGGTGCCCCCGCAGAGCGGTTAGTAGAGTTACTACCAGCTCCGTAAGGAGCAGAAGGAGTTGCACTGCCGACGCAAATAAGAATCTGTGTGCCAAGGGTTGTAGTGTATGTTCCAGTTACTCTTGTGGCATCGCCACTGTTCCCCGCATTGGCATCATTATTATTATAAAATGTGGTAGATTTGTGGACAATCATATTTCTAGTTATGCCAACACTTGACCAGTTTGTGCCAGCGGTTCCGCAACTAATAATTCCGCTTGCTCCAGCAGCTAATTTTAGCTTAACACCAGCATTGCTTCCGTTTATCGTGTTGCTGCCATTAGCTTTAATATACATTTCGGATGCAGATTCACTTGAGAATACATAAAACAAACCATTGGCTACAGCTGGTAAAGTTATTACTTTTGAGCCAGTCGCAGTTACACGAATAAGATTACCGCTTTGCCCCGAAGTCAAAGTTGTGTTAGCAGTTACTGCTACTGTTGAACCGGCAAAACCACCTGCCGTAGCCCATGACAAGTCTGTGCCGTCTGAAGTTAAGACTGTTCCCGCAGCGCCCCTGTTTGCTGTATTAAGTAGGTTAAGGTCACTAGCAGAAGCAGTCATGCTCTCATCTAGTGTGATGACATTTACCCAGTCATCGTTAGCCTCGTTCCTAATCTTAAGGATATTAGTGTCTGTCTCATACCACCACTGATTGGCGTAAGTAGTAGTAGGTTCCGTGGCACCAGAAGAGTTAGAGGCTACAGCTAAGATAGCAGCATTAAGGTCTGTCCTAGTAGCTGGAAAGCTTTGGTTGGCAATTACAAGATCGTGCTGTGACATTACGTCAGTTCCTTTCCGTAGCCTTTAGCTACATAGTCCATATTTACCGTATTGGTGCTTACAGCACTCCCAGTAAAAGTATTAATAGTAAATCCAGTTCGGGTCTTGTTTGTTATTGTGTACCTGTCTCCAATAGCAAGGTCTGCAAGAGACAACCCAATCGCAGGGGTAATAGCAAAAGCTCCGTTAGCGTAGGTTATAACCTTAGTTCCAGTAACGGCTATGTCACTCCCCGCAGCTACACGGTCAGGCATATCTACATTGACTGCCAACTTTGAGATTCTTGGCGTAGCATTAGGGTTAGTGCTACTTAACAATGCCCTAAATTGAAAGGCTCTTGCCGTTATGTCTGTTACAGAAAAGTCTTGCCAGTCTGTGTAAGTCGGAGTTCCAGAGGGGTCATCGTTAGTGTGCCTTAGTTGTATCCCGACAGAGGTATCGTCTGAAAAAGTCCCACTATCGTCAAAGAACCCAGCTGTAGCATCAAACAGCTCACCTGAGGCGTCAAACAGTTGGGTTGCATCAAGCCTAGCACTCGTAAAACTAAGGTTCATCCTACTTGTAAACTTATCACCTAAGTCTAGGTGGTTGCTAAAGTAGTAGATACCAGAGCTTTGGAACGCATAAAAGTCGTCAAGGTTTCCCGCTCTGGCGTCAAACTGTCCTGTGGCTTCATCCCAGAATGGGCTAAAGTCTAGCTGGATACTACCATCCCGTAAGACTATTTTGTCCTTAACACCACTAAAGGAGGGGTCTTCTCTGATCGTAGCAACAACATTAAAGGGTTCAATAGACACACTGGTAACGACAAACTGTGCTGGATTAACCGAGGTATTAGATCCGCTACTAGAATCGTCAACAGCCTTAATAAAATAAGTACCTGCCCCTGCATCTGCTACTGGCAAGCTACTACTACTGGCAGGAACGTCAGCTAGAGTTACTGCCGATCCGTATGTAGCATCTGTAACTGCACTTGAATACTTTACGATGTAGTGAGCTAAGTCTAAGTCGGGTACAGGTGTCCATGTTAGGAACAAGTTACTGCCGACTATGTTTCCTGTAAAGTTAGTTACATCTGCTGGTGGTGCGGAAAGTGGATCGACGTTAAAGTTACTGGTAGTATTAAAGACTCCCTTAACTCCCAGTGAGTTCACGGCCCTTGCCCTTATGTCATACCTACCGTTCTCAATACCTATGACCTCAACTCTTTCTGTTCCAGTAAAGGCTCCAAGAAACCCAAGAGAGGTATAGTTAGTGTCACCCGTTTTTCTATACTGCACCTCTGCTGTGTCCATAATGTTACTTGAATTACTTACATCTATTTGTAACACCCCAAGAGTTTTACCCCTAACACGTCTAAGGTCAGTACTAAGGCTCAGTCCTACTGCAGGTACAGTGAAGGCAGAAGGTAAGGTAGTGTTGTCCCTCTCGTACACAACGCCATCGCTAACTTCATCAAACACACTAGAGGATATTTCTCTTAGTGTCATCTTGATCTGAAGGTCGTACTCGTCTACAGACGCAAAGCTCCAGTTCATAACCTCAAACTCTTTACTAGACCACCCAAGCCTTGCATTAGTTAAGGTTATGTTATCTCCAGTCTGAACTTGAAAGGCTCTAAGACCAAAAGAAGCCTCAACAGTAAGCTGTTGTCTGTTTCTCTCCAGAGTAATCCTAGCTATTCTTCTAGCCTCTATAGAGTTATCGGTAAAGGTTAAGTCTAAATCTAGGGGAGACTCTTGACCACCATCAGCAGTAACAAAAGCTGAGTTAGTGACAGGGGGAAAGTCTGTAACTTGCCAATTACTTTCTGATCCACGGAATGTTCCATTAACAATATTAAAGTTATCTCTACGGGAGTTTCTAGTGGCTAAACTAATGCCTGACCTAAGATCATTCTCGTCAAAATTAACAGAGGCGGCTACATAAGCAGCAGCTTTCATACGCCACTTACCTTGGTTGTACCACAGTGTACCGCCCATAGAAGTTATGGCGTTTTGTAAGAAGTCTACAGGAGTGCTAGAGGTAGTAAAAGCTCCGTTAAGTGTGTACCTAGTTGTACCTGCTGTTGTGTTAGTCTGGGCACACACATTAGCCGTAGCAGCTATGACTACATCGTCAACACTAGCAGCAATCTCCCCTAGACCATACCCGTCATTAGTTAGGTAGTCCCTAAGGCATAGTGCGGGACTGTCCGACCAAGCCGTAGAAGAATCTCTAGGGTCAAATACTTTCTTACCCTTAATAACAGAGGTGATTTCTGGGACACCACTAGGAAAAGCGTCAGCGTCATAGGTAAACTTAACGTACATATAGGCTACGCCCCGAAGCCTATGTTCTGCTGTCCAGTCAGTTACAGCACTAACAAGAGTACTGTCAGCAGCTTGGTCACTGGCCCCTAAGTGCTTTTTAATAATAACCTTACCGCTAAGATGACTAGGAGAAGTTACGTTACCACCACTGTCTAATGTCGCTAGATCGTCATTAATGTATATCTCATCAAAAGACTCTATCTCATGACCAGCAAATGCTATTACTCTGTGAAGCTCAACATTATCTGTACCCGTAGTTTGATCAAAGATCCTTACGGGAGCAACCTTCATTTTACCGTAGATTATCTGGTGGTCCATAGCAGAACCAGTCTGAGTTATATTATAGCCCCTATTCCTCTTGTTGCCTCCTCCAAAAGAAGGCATAGCAGGAGTAGGCATTAAAGCTCTCAGAACAAGGCTAGTAACGACAGCTATAGCTACATAAGTTAGAACTGTCGTAGCAGCGTAAATAGCAGCGCCAGCAACAGCCGCATTTGCATAAAGGGCAGCAGCAACAGCCATTAGCAGTTACCTCCAAGGTATTTAGTATAAACCCTCTCTGTAAGGTTAAAGCCCAGCCTCTCAAGGATAGGATCAAAAGGATTCTTTACCTTGGTATTCATTGTCATAACTGATACTCCGTCTTGCCTTAAACACTTCTCTGTAAACTTTATTAGCCTTACACCCGTCATACCTTTACGATAGTCGGGGTCTAGGTAAATAAGGTCGTGAGAAGCAAACAAATGATCTTTGTAGTGGAGGTTCTTTGTTAAGAAGACTACAAGATACCCTACGAGTTTGCCAGAAGACCTAGCAGTAAAAATAGCCAGCATACCTAAGTCTTCTAACTTCTCATACGTTTCCCAATCAGGGTTTAGCTTAATGTCCTCTTTGTTTATTGCCACTTCTTCCCAGTGACTTTCTATCAGAGGTACGCACTCGTCCTTAACCTGACATAAAAACTCTTGTTGAAAGTCTACCTTATCCAATAGTCTTTCCCCAAATAATATCTTTATCCTGCAGGTCTTCTACAAAGTCAAGGCCAAGATCTCCTGGGTATACAGACTTTTGATATGCAGAGGTGTACCTAGCAATACGAGGCCTCTCTAAATCTATTAACCTGTTTTCTACTGTAAGCTCTATCGAGGAACTGTCAGGATCTTCTGAGATATTCATCTGATCCATGTACCCACAGAACAACTCTGTTAGGGCAGTCTCGTCAGACGTTACTCCAAGGTATATCTTACACAGTCGACCCTGATAAGGTGTGGCAAGAGCTAAGGATAGCAGCTCTGCAGTAATACCACTAAAGTTAAGGGTGGCTCCCCTTACAGCTAAGTCAGACCCCTCTTCAATAGCTGACACTGACATAAGTGTTCCGCTTCCAGTCCAAGTATGCCCTCCGTGGGAAAGGTCTCCTACACCAGTCCAAAGGCGTATCTGATTAGGGCTATCAAATAGTAGCTCTACGGCAAAGAAGGGATTAAAGACTGCATCGTCTAAGGCGTTAAGTACGACTGAAGGTATTGTCCTACTCATTATAAAATTACCTCACCAGCTTCAAAAGATATGCCATAGGTACTAGAGTTGCCTATTTCCCACTCTTGAATATTACTGGCTAGTCTAAAGACCCCCTTAGCGTTATGGCAGTATAAAGCTACGTTAGTGTAGTTACTCTTTAGGTTAGGCCATATTTCTACAGCACCTGTTGCAGAGATGTCTGCTAATACTTTGTGCAGTTTGGCAGTAGCGTTAGTCCCTAGTTGTATATAGTCACCAGCTTTAAGTGTAGCAGAGTTTGATACGGTCAGTGTCACAGAGGAAGCACCGGCAGTTCCTGTTGCTACTATGTCACCATCAGTAGAGGTTCCTCTAGGTACAGCACCATTAGGATCTCCTAGCAAAAAGGTATGTACTGGTCCCTGTAAAGACAACAAGAAAGATACCCAAGGCTCTGCTAGTTCTCTCCGAACAGGGGGAATAGTAACAGAGGCCTTCCATACTTGACCCGTGTGCTTAACAACTTGTTGCTTAAAAGTAAAAGGCGACGAAGAAACCGCAACAGCGTTAACTGCACTTAGGGTTATACGTTCAAAGCCTATACTTGTCGGAGCAGTCTTTAGTGCCATGAGGTTTCCTTACCCAAATGCTTGTTTCATTTGACCACCCCTACGACGATCACTCAGTATGCTTTGCTTAGTCATGTTAGCAATAGCAGGTGCTTGTTGTGCTATAATCTGTTTAACGCTTTCATCACCATTAGCGGTAAAGTTAAAGTTCTGGTGGATAACAACATTGTCACCGCCTCCGTCTGCTTGTACTCCTAGCTTACCGTTCTTACCTCTTTTTAAAGGCATTATAGCTTCTGGTCCTGCCTCACCCATTAGCCCTGTACGATTACCGCTCATAGGGAAGTAAGTGGGGGCGCCTACAACACCACCGTTAGCATAAGGTACGACATTACCATTACTAAAGGCGTTGCCATTAGCATTACCGTAGGTCATTAGTGCGCCACCTACAGCGCCCATAGGTCCGCCAGCCATAGACATTGCCCCACCCATAGCCCTAATCATAGACTGTATCACTAAGACTTTAAACAGGTGCCTAACAATGTCTGCTGCCATACCTTTAAAGGCCTCTGACACACTCTTAGTTCCGTCTACAATAGACATAAAGTTAGAGTCGAAGCTAGAGCCTATACTTCCAGCTAAGTCTTTATAAAACTGCTCAGTCTTCTCTAATGCCGCAACACGCTCTTCTTCCAGAGCTATATATGCAGCAGCATCATTAAGTCGATCCATTGCAGCTTTTTTCTCTACCGCTGACAGCTCTGTGTACTTATCTCTAATCTTGTCCATTATTGTCATTCTAATGTTTTCATGAGCTTTCTCTAGCTCTGTAGTACCTATAAGTCGCTTACGTTTTTCAAGGTTGTATTGCAGTTCCGCCTTTTGTAAACTGATCATGGCCTCAACTGATAGCTCTTCTTTAGGGGCTTTTGTCTTCTTATTACTAGCCTTCTGTTGCTTTCTAAGTGCGTCGTTCTTTTTCAGCTCAGCCTCTAATACAAGTAGCTGAGCGAGATCCGCCGTCTTAGTAATCTCCGCAGCCGCAAGCATTTGCCGTCCTGCCACAGTGCCCATCGTCGTAGATTGATTACTAATCTCCTGCATAATTTGAGCTAACTCAAACTTCTTATCAGCAATTTGACTAGCTATAGAAGTGTTTTCACCTTTCCGAAGGGCGTCACCAACAGCCCTAGCCTTTTCCAGCGCTTTATCTATACCCGTTCCGAAGTTATTTAAGTTGTCAAGAAGTCCTTGCATCTTAGATATTTCAAAGTTTACCTGCCTAGTAATCTCTAGAGTATCTCGTAAAGCATCTGCAAATTCTACACCTTCCTTTGCCACTTCCTTGGCGCTCGTGATGAGAAGCTCTTCTTCGCCAGTAATACCACCCAACAAAAACCTTTCTCTCATCCTCACCTCAACTAGGTTCTCTGCTATAGCTATTCTTTTTAATTGTGCCTTATTACTCGTTTTACCATGAGCTTCCTCTGCCTCAAGAAGGTTGTTCCTTTTTCTTTGCGTCTCAATGCGAGCAGATTCAACCCGATAAACCTTATCTTGTTGGTCGGTAATTGCCTTAGCTGCCTTTTCGGCCCGTGCTGCATCTGCCAGCCGTTTTTTCTCGGCAGCTGCACGTTCTTTCTCAACCTTAAGTCTGGCTTTCTCAGCTTCCAACTCGTCAAACTTTACCAGCTCAGCCTCATGTGCAGCTGATAATCCCTCAAGTGCGGCTTTGGCGGCGCCTTCGGATATCTTAATACCAACTTTCTTTAGCCTGTTAGACTCGTCTAGAAGATCTCGTGCATGTTTAGCTATTAAAGTTTCCCTAGCACCATTTGCCGCAGTGACCTCACCCATTTTAGTAGTCTTACTTATAAGATCTTCCATCGCAGCGACCCGTGTCGCCGCTTCCTCAGCAGCCTTTTCGTGGTACTTTAGTATTAAGTCGTGATAACCCGTAGCCTTTATTAAAGCGTCTAGCTCTTTGGTTACACTAGCGGATGGCTTATCGCCCTCGGGCGAGTACTTTTGTCTTAGTTTAGCGAATTTAACTACACGTTGCTCAATAGTTTCGGTTTCCTTAAAGAGGCCTTGAAGTTCCGCCCGCAGCTCTGTCAGATCGTCTATCCGTTTATTTATTACCGTATAGTCTTTTGGCGTATTGCCGGCCTCATAGCCAGCGTTGGGCACGAAGTTGCTGCCTTGCATAGTGCTCTTCTGGGTGGTGGGGATTTCTTTGCGCTTTTGGTCCGCCAGATCATCTTTGACCTTATCGATCTCAGTTTGTATAGCTGTGGCGAGGCCTACCACATTCTTCTTACCAAAGAATCTGGTGCTAATGCCCTCCCAAAAGCTTTCGACATTGTTAATACTTCTCAGAAAAGTTTTCTCTGTTAGGGCAAAATCTGCCTCACTTGTGAATTTGACATAAGACCTCGCAGCCCGTTCACCCTTTCGCCAAGGTTCAATCAGGTCGTCTGCCAAACTTTTGGACGCAGACTCTATGCTGTTATACAACTCAGGTAGCTTTTCTATAGCTTTAGCTAAGTCTTCTACACCCTTTTTAGCTTTATAGTATTGGTAAACTAAGTTACCTATAGCAGCTACAGCGGCAATAACCGCACCCACAACCGCACCCTTGTGACCAAAGATACCAGCAAGCTGGGAACCCTGTTGCCCAAAGGCTACGAGTGCGTTCTGCCCCGAGGCAATTTGTACGATAAAGTCATTGACCTGATAACCAGCTTGTTGCATACCAACTGATGCAAACCTCTTAACTTTTTGCTGCGCTCTGTAGGCCTGATCTCCATAACGGGCAAACTGATTACCAGCATTAACAATACTACCGCTTTTGTGGGCAAGTTCAAAGCTCTTAAAGTCGTCCCTCAAAGCCTTTAGAGCCACTCCCGCCAGCTTCATCTCGGACGCACTTGTACCAAAAGCTCTTGCAATATCCTTTTCGCCTTGTATAAGCTTTTTCTTTGCCGAACCTAGACTGTCATGAGAGTCACGAAGTTTTACAGTCTCTTTGTTGTACTTAGTTGTAACTGCTATAGAATTAGCAACCTCCTTATTAAGCCTCTTCTGTTGACCGAGGTGTTGCCTGTCAGTCTCTACATAGTCTTGCAGGTCTTTAGTCTGCTGCAGAAGCATGCTGTTGTGTTGTCTTTTTAGGCCTATTAGTTCTTTCTCAGACATAATGCCCAGATTAATAGCATTAAGTTCTTCTTTTGCCAACTGGCGTCTTAGGTTATTAAGCTGCTTAGTCGCTTTCATGCCTCTTAGGTCAGCTCTAGCAGCCAGTTCTTGGGAAGCAGTACGGTTTTTATTAGCAACATTAAGAGCAATCAAACTCTTAGTTGCAGACTTAACCTGATCCGCATTGTGGACCATAAACCTTAGATCAACTGTGGGCATTACTGCATCCTCATATATAGGTTGTCAAGGCTCTTAATAGCCTTAACCTCTTTTTCATTTAGTGGGTTGCCTGTTAGTCTTACCCAAGCTATAATGGACTCATAGGTTAAGGAGTTTGGTCCAGAAAACCCCGCCGTCCTTGCATCGTGTAACAAAATAAAAGCAGACCAGATATGAGATAAGAGGTTTGGAAAAGGTGGTGCTTCTAATCCCTCTGGTCTAATACCTGTCTGCCTTTCAACTTGCTCTAAATGCTCAAGCTCTTTTGTGCCATTATCGTCGGCCTTGTTGAGTTTAAAGTTATGCTCTGCAAACTCTAACAAGTCTTGGATCAAGCCTTCGTAAAATCTATCGAGTCGCTTACTGCCTCATCAATCTGATCTTTAATCCAGAATAACTCTGTATAAACCTCTTTGCAAAGCTCTACAGTCATTTTGGGCTTTTTACCACTGTAGGTAATATCCCAAGACTTTGTTGTACGGGAGAGTAAATCTATCACTTCTTTTTCTAGGTCTTCTGCTGAAAAACTAGAGGTGCCACGCTTCTTAGATGCCTTAGAGATGCGTCGATTAGTGTGTTCATGAGCTACAGCTTTATACTCTTTAGTGTGAGGTGCATAAACTGTAATAGACATTTCACTGCCATCGGCGTTAGTCAAGGACTCTAAGCTGGACGGGTGAACTAACAGTACTTCTACTGTTTCAGAGGTAGGCTTTAGATTTATTAAATCCATGTCGGGTTCCATTCTTAAGTAATGTCGGGTATTAATAATGGGGAGCATCAGACCCGACACCAATGCCCCCCGCCCTAGCTAGGGATTAAGTATCGGTACGAGTGATCTTCAAGTTAGTTGAAGTTGTCGTGTCGAATAGGGATGTAAAGCTCATACTAATTACACGGCTGGTTGGACCATCTACACCAACATCGGCAGAGTTAATCTTAACCCGTGGGAATAAGAACTTATAAGAATTAGCAGCAGTGGGGTCATTAACCTCAACCTCAATAGCAGACTCTGTTTCGTTAATGAAGCGGTTGATTAAGGCTGCGTCATCAAAGTAAGCAGAGAACGATCCTGTGACTTCTGCACGTCCTACTTCAAGAGCTGGAGCTGTATCAGAACCGACAACAAAGGTAGGGGCGAAAGAGTTAGTTACATTAAAGTCGATCTGAGTAATAATTGCAGAAGCTGCTAGTCCTGCAAAGTTGTTGCCAATCTTTAGTGCGCCAGAGTAAGCATCAAAAGGAGAGTTCACACTAGCAGCAGTCTGTGTCTTCTGAGTGTCACCAATAGTCATACCCTTACCTATCATACCAAAGGTAGCGGTTACCATTTGGTTAGGTGCAATAGAGACGCCCATAGTGGAAACAGTCTGTCCAGTAAAAAGACGGGCCTGATCAATGTCAGCAGCATAGTCTTCAATAGAGAAAAACTTGGGTGTAACACCTACAACTAGGGTGTCGTTTGAGCCTGAGTCAACAAAGGTACTAAGCAGGGCCGACTCAAGGAAGGGGTCAAAGTCTCCTTTACGGAGGTCAGAAGTAATGTCACCAGCTGACTGTTTGTTACCATGACGTTCATGTCGAGGCATACGGTCAGGTTGAATATCAGTACCAGCAACCAAATCTTTAGTCAGGTTTAAACTGTGGGTACTAAACGGAAAGTTCTGAAAGTTACCAGACGGGGTAGTTCCGAAGGTAGATTCTACGATGTAGCTTAGGCTTGATCGTGAACCCTGTGCGAAGGTAGGCATTTGTATTTCTCCTAATTATAGATGTACCATCCGATTGTTATCGGTATGTAGTACCAAGGTGTATCTAAGAAGCCCTGATTTCTCTCAGCATAGTCTAGCGATACATTGATAGTTGTTCCGCCGCTTGTAAATGCAACGTCCGTGTTTGACTCAAAGTTGTCAATAATAAGTTCCGATAAGGTTTCACCTGCAGAAGGACCAGCATTTTCTGGTGCGTGTACTACTAAGCTAAACAACCCCTGATAACGAAACTGTGCATTTGGGCCTCGAGCTGCTCTTATCCTTTGAGTGGGAATAAACTTGCACTGAACATAAGAAGTCCCTGTAGTGGGACTAAAAGATACGTTCTCATAAGAAACTGGGAAGCTGTTTGCCGTAGCTAAAGTAGCAAGCCTACTCTCTAAGGCTGCCCTAATAAGTTTATGTATACTAGCCATTAGATCCTCTAACAGTTAATGTAGTGCCTTGCATTACGTTTGCAAGTTTTGCATACACTTCAGACTTACCACTCTTAGCAGCAATCCTACCCCCAGGATCGTTTTCTACTATGTGAGCATGTAAAGAGTTATTCCTAAGATTAAAGACATCCTTAGTTAAGTCTAGTTTTGCTAAGTCTGACTCAAGGTTCTCTCTGGCAATTGCCTGTTTCATGGGGGCAGGTTGTTCTCTTGGGCGACCCTTAGCTTGCTTTTGCCTCGGTCTACCTGCGGTGTTACTTAGAGAGTGAGACTCTATGTATGCACCAGTATCTACAGGGGAATTTAAAACTAAGAAGTCTATTGCCTGTGAAAACATTTCATGAACTGCAAGGTTCCGTACGTCACCGAGGTTGCCTATAACATCCTCAAGGGTTCCTGTAAGTTTTACACTCATGACTACTCCTGTACGTTACACATATGGCAGATTGCTATGCCAGCAGAAAATATAGTAGTGACCGAAACTACCTTTACAGTATCACCGTTGCCTATAACAAGATCCTGATCATCAGGAGCTATAGAAATACCTTGAGCAGAGATAAGCAACTTACGAACTCCCCTTACAATCTCGTCAGTATTTCCTCCGAGACCTGTACTGTAGTTATAGAAATAACCTAATATACTGTAGTCCGTAGTTAAAGAACCCGATCTCTCTCCAGAAGCAGGGTTATAAGACCCGTCTGTAGTAACCTTACGGAGAGTTAAGGCTTGCCCGTAACTGTCAACAAGACGAAATAAGTCACCAGACCTAAACATTAAAGCTTCTCCTAGTTGTTAAAGTCGTAGGAGTCAGGAGACTTATAACCAGAAGGGTTTTTAAATCTATCCCGCCTAAAGCTAGGTTGTGGTCTGTTAGTGTCAGCTCTAACACTGTCTATAGCAGAGATCTTAACTCCACCAGCTCTAACGCCCATTACAGTACCAGCAGTCTTACCCTGATACTCTAACTTACCTGCTAAGTCTTTGTATTGAGCAGCTAAGACAGAGTAGTTAGAGGACAACACCCCATCAAGCTCTGTGTCAACAAGTCGTGAGTACTTAGACCCTATGGCCCTTGCTACCCAAGCTGCTGCGTAGTAAACATTGTTACCTGTTTGAGTAAGACCAAAAACTATCTCCTCATTCAATAACTGTTGGTCATTAGTGTCTGTGTCACCAGACAAAAGTCTGACACTGTTTAACCTTTCAGTGGCAGTACTTGTTCCAAGGGTAGTGGGGTCATACGTCCAAGCCATTTAACAGTTCTCCAAGTCTCCGTTGTTACGTCTCCAACTACGGATCATACCCCGTTGCTTATCAGCCAACCTAGACTTTCTACAACGCTTTAAATCGTACTCTCTCGTAGTAGGGCAATTATCTTTTACCTTCTTGTTAATTGTGTCAACTAAACCAGAAAGTCCGTCTGAGTCTAAGGCCTCTAGCCCGTCTCCTACTTTCATACCAACTTCTTTAGTTGAGTCGTGCATTAGTGTTCTTTGGTTGTATAAGATACGTACCTTGTTACCGTCTACTGCCAGCTCTTTCCAAGGGAAGTGGTCGCCACGCTGCCATGCTTTACCCGCAGCGGTAAATGGCACCTTTACAAAAGTAGGCCTATCAATCTGAAACGGGAAGTTCTCTTGTCTAATCATTGTCGGGGTCTCCTATAAGGTTAGTGGGACACCTAAGTAAGCGTCCCACCGTTTAGCTTATTGAACGATATCTTTAAAGAAGTAACCCAAGTCTGGGCCGACAACTTTCATATCGTAAGCCATCTTAACTTGGATATGCTCTGCAACCTGCTGACGCTTAAGAGCATCATCAGAGTAGGACTCAACAGTGATACCAAGGTTGTTGGCTCCAGGAATGTTGTTCCAAGCAAAGGTCATACCAGCAGCAGGAGTCATCAGACCTGCACTTGAAGGTGTGTGACACAACATGGCATGCTTGCCACCAATGAAGGCAGTTACTTCAGCAGCACCTTCTACAGCAGTGTTATTAACAGACTCCATAATAAAGAGGTTTTGTACCTCAAAGATTTCTGCCAACTTAGAATCAGTGATCAGAGCTGGGTTAGAAACAGTAGAGCCGCCATTCAGACGTGCCAAGATGTCAGGGTGGTTAATCAGAATGTCACGAACCGACTTACCAATAACCATAGTGTTTGGCTTATAGCCGCCCGACTTAAGTTGCATATCACGACGAGCAGTAGTTACGTCAGTGATAGGTGTGGAGTTAGTGTAGTCGTTCCAGAATACAGGAGTACCTGCACCAGAAGCTGCACCCGCAACCTCAGTAGTCCAAACACCAGTCTTAAAGAAGGTATTTGCAAACTGCTCCTCACGGTGGATCATCAGGCGCATTGCCAGAGTTTCAGCACCAGCAGAACGGATGTTCAGTACTTCGTCTTCGTTAGCAATAGTCTGCTCGTCGAAGTCCATACCAAGGCCATATACATCAGCAAAGTAGCTGCTGTTTGAGATAGCCATACCAATACGGTTAACCTCAGTGCGTGGCGCAAGTTTCTTTACGTCACCAGTGCGGTTCATGTTGGCACGGTCGTAGATGTAATACTTGTCTGACTGACGAGCAACGCCTACTGTGGGGAAGACCTTATCAGCGATAAAGTTTTCTTGTGTTTGTGCATAGGCCAGTGTCAGATTTGACAACGGGCGATCAAGATGCACCTGTGATGGAGTCAATAGTGGCATTATAATTATTCCTTATTCTGTACTGGCTTATGCAACTAGGTTGCCGCCTTGGATGAGTTCGATAGCAATGATCTGACCAACAGCGCCAGCTTCAGTTGCATAGCCCATGATTCGTTTGCCAGATGCAGAGGTAATAGCCAGAGCATTTGCATCAGTGCCGACTTGTGCGCCAGCAGCAATAGTAGCGGCTCCAACCTTAACCATTACTTTACCAGTAACGCATACAGTTGCCTCTGTACCAGCGGTTGGGTTGTTCATGCAAACGCCTATGCAATTTTCCCCAAGAGTTGCGGCGATGACTACATCAGCACCATTTAGCTTTACAAACTTAAATTGTGCGGCTGACAAATCACCGCTTGAATTATACGAACGGTTGTCCCGTGATTGCATAATAGCCATTTTTATTCCCCTTTATAGGATTTAGTGATAAGAGCTTTGCCTTCATCGGTCTTAGCTACAGCAGCATAAGCCAAAGCATGTTCGCTCTTTTTCATTTTGTTTGCGTCCATGTAGGACTTTACAAGTGAGTCTAATTTATCAGACGCAGAGCTAAACTCTCCGTCAACGTCAGACTTACCAAGTTCACTCATACTACCTTCAAAGGCTTTGTCTGCGGCTTTAAGGGCTTGCATGATTGTTTCTTCGTCTCCGAAATTGGCAACTAAAGACTTAGCTACTTCAATATCAAAGTGAGGAAGTTCTGTTTCTGCATGCTTAAGTAAGATAGCATCTGCTTTTGCAACTTCAGCTTCTTCAAGTGCCTTAAGAATGACAGCAGGGATATCAGCTTTGTTGATTTGCTCATCACCGTAAGTTACATACTCAGGTTCAACCGACTTTTCGATTGACTCTGCTTTAACGATGTAGCCAGCTTCTTCCAGAGCTTTGCTAAGACGGTTAGCCTCAACTTGTAGTGCCTCTAGTTCAGCCTTAAGCGTAACTACTTCTGTATCTGGGCCTTGGACACTCTTTGCCATATCCATGTTATACATTTTCATGGCCTCAGTTTCGTCCATACCCTTATCCATGTAGGGCTTTAGCTTCGCCTTCATGTCAGGTGACATTTTGTCTACTTGTTCGATTTCCATTGTATCTCCTTGCGGTTCATCCCGTTTGTATAGGGAAACCATTGCTTGTGCGTTAGCTGGACGGTCAACCAAGGACAGTTCCGTTAATTCCAGTTGTTTAAGTAAGTTAGGCATCATACGACTCCTTGACTGCTCGACCACCTATTGAGAAGGCCGCAAGTTCACCAGATTTGACCTTTGCCCAAACGTCATCATCGTATACTTTAAAAGCAACAATCCAACCTTCTCGGTCACTCTGTATGCCAAGGGATTCACCAATCTCATTAGTGACAGGCATGGAGTGTATGACAGCCCCAATCTGATCCCCTTTATGCATTTCTTTACCAACACGAATATGCTCCATGAAGTTGTTCACGGCTTTAACAAGTGTCTCTGGTTCAATAATATCTCCTTGACGATCAACAACAGGTTCGCCCTTTTCGGTAACGACCGATGCCCAACCATAAACGAGACGTTGTTCGTCGTCTGCTTTGAGGATTTTACCTTCGATCTCTGTTTTAGTAAGTTCTGACACTGAGGTTCCCCCCTCCCACATTCGGCATGACCAATATCCCGCCGTTGTTTTATCCTTCTTCGTACTGCAGTTATGTCTTGCACGGAAGTTGGCCCTAGCTTTCGGGTCATCCCTGCGGATTTCCATATTGGGATCTCCAAAGGCTACTCTCCTTACTTTGCTACCGTCTTGTACGAAGACTTCAAATTTCTTATTACCGCCTTTAATACGGCGAGGTTTGTTTAGCGTAACTTTCTCCCCCTGATACTCAGCCATTAAGCTTGACTCCCCATTCCACTGTGATTCGGACAGTAGTAGTGTAGGGTAGGTGTGCTTGCAGATATAACAATCGTAACAGTGGCCCCTGCATTACCAGCAGTTCCCGAAACAGTTACGCCCGTAGTGTACTGCGCTCCACCAGCGTGGCTACCATTACCAACAATAGAGAACTGCAAAGGGTGTCCGCTATTAGAGCTATCCGACTGATTAAAGACGTAAGTCTTACCAGCAACAAACCCTACTGCAGGGCTTACTGTGCCCCCGAAGTAATATTTATTACCCCCTCCGTAGGAATTTGTACCGGATGCTACTGTCACTGTAATGCCTATATCAGAAGAGTTCTTTGCAAGGTACTTCTTAAACCAGTCGGCTTCCCGAAAAGTTACAAACTTGCTTGACTTAGCTGGGCTAGACCCGTGAGCTACTACATACTTAGCTGTAGCAGTACTAAAGGTTGCTACGTCTTCATTACTGTTACTAGCGTAAGGAGACTCACTTCTAGCAAACTTATTGTAAAGTGTTGTTGAGTTATCTGGCATTATACACTCCTACATCTAAGTATTACGCTTCGTTGAAGTATTGTTCCTTGACTTGTAGTAATAGTGCAAACAAATGTGTAGTCTACGCTATCTGTACCACCAGCAATAAATATAACCGCTACCTTACCCACTGTGGCCTGAGAAATGTTCTGTATGCCATCTGTATGAAGGCCACCAGAACCAAAAGTCATAGTGTGTCCCGCACCGATGGGGACTTCTATAGCATACCGAGTAGACCGTACAGACCAAGCAACATTAGTGATGGTAAGGGTGCCCAGTGCAGCGGTCCAATCAACACTGTAGTCTAACAGTTCGTCGGGGTCTTTATTAGGCCAAACTAAACTCATATCTTATTCCTATTATGCAGCCAAACGGCGACTGCCGATTGCACCACTTGGGAAGACTTTTCTATTTGCAAGAGCCTCTGGTTTTACGTTTCTAGCTATCTCAAAGTTCTGCGCTAATGTCGAGAAGTCTACAACTATGCCGTTTGTGGTTAAGCTACCCAAGGAATTAGTTAACTCAATCCCTGTAAGTGATATTACTCTTGAGGTGAGCAGACTTACAGTCGGTGAACTACCAACCTCTACTGTAACCTCTGACCCACTTAACTCTGCGAAAGAAACTGTTAAGGTTGTTACGCTGCCTAGTTGTGCTTCCGCTTCCCAAGGGTACAACAAAGCACTTGGGTTTCTTGAAGTTCGTACAGCGGTAACTTCACCCGTACCTTCCAGACCAGACACTTGAATTAATTGGGAAACACTATCACTTGGGATAGGCATATTTTGGAGGTCAGCTAACTCTTGTGTAGCGTCGTTACCTGAGAGAATAGTAATAACAGACTCGTTGTCTAACTCTCCAAGTCCTAAGGTTTTATTAAATCCAGCTACAACTTGTACAGGACACCTGTTAGCTAGACCCCCTGTCTCTACTATACTTTCTGTACCAGTTGTTAGGGCAACAGCAGGGTCATTAAGGAAGTCGTTAATCTCACCTGTTACCTCTACACCCAATATTTCCCTAGTAACGGGGGTGTTACCTAAGTTACCAACAAAGGTCGCAGGGCCAAATCCTGCTACAATTTCTACTACAGGAATATTACCTAAAGCATTAGTCTGTAGAGTGTTATCAAAGCCAGTCTCTATTATAGTAACTACAGGGACGTTAGCTAACCCTTGAACTGCTACAGTAGGTTCAAAGCTATCAGTATCTGTACCTGTAACCTCTGCTATTGCAGGGACGTGAATCAACCTTGTAATCTCTGAGGGAGCTTCTACACCTACTGGATATACAAAGCAGTTTACTAGAAAGGTTGGTGTTCCTAACTCTTCAGTGGCCTCGATACCAGAGATATTAGTAGAAATAGATATAGAAGCTACAGCAGTTCCTAGTTCACCTGTAACCTCTTCCCCAGTAACAAGGGCTACTTCAGATAGGCCAACAACCCCAAGCTCTGGGGTTAGTTCCCCAGCAGTAATAACCTCTATAACACGGGTAAGTCCTGTTAAGGGGAGTGTGCCTAACTCTGCTGTATGTTCTGAGACGGGTAAGAGACTAACGTAAGACCCGATAACGAGTGTTACAGGCTTAATGTCATCCTCTACTGTAAGTCCGAACCCTGTAATAGATACAGAGGCTGGCTGACTTGCTAGGGGTTGATCAGTTAATTCAGCAGTCGCCTCTATGCCAACAATAGCTTGTGTGGGAGTCTGAACAGTGGTAAAGCCTAATACACCTGCCTGACCCGAAGCTTGTACGCCAGTAACAGGCACAAGTATGATAGGTGTAGGAGCTGTTACGGCACCAAGGGGCGCTCCACCTATAGGGGTAAAGCCTAGCATTACTCAGCAACCCAAGAAAGAGAAGCTTCATCCCACTTGTAGTCATTGTCATTCTCTGGCTCTTCTACAGGGGGATGCCACCGAAAGTCACTGCCAAGGGTCCAACTTGCGTATTTCTTAACTGACAGAAGGGCATCTACCTCTGAGTTGTATACTAAGCCGAGACTACAACGCCTCTTAGGGTTGATATTTTTCTTGTACACTTCCATCCAAGTGGCTTCTTCCAAATCAGATACCTGACTGGCTTGAGCAAGATCTACAACTACATTATTAACTAGCTTTGCAAAATATGACATTAGTACGTAATGCTCCCTGCGCCTGTCCACTTATAAAGAGTATCAGAACCTATTACAGTAGTAGTAGCGGCCCCAACGACCGTAGGTGCTAAAGCTGTGGCACTTCTGATGTACATAATACCATCGCCGCCATCTCCCCCATAATACGAACCTGTGCCTTTGCTTCCAGACCCTCCGCCTCCGCCAAGACCATCTACTCCGTATGTACTAGGGTCGCCGTTGTCCTCCTCCGCAGACCAGTTGGAGTTTGGGCTTTCGTTTAGCCAGTAGGTAGCAGTATTAGATGGGGTAACTTGATCTATTCTCTTTGTAATCCTGTGACCACCGCCACCTAATCCGCCATGACCAGAGTTAATAGTAAGCTCAGCTTGATTATTTCCTTGGCGACCGTTGTCTCTGCAACCACCGCCTCCTCCGCCTCCGTAATAAGTATTAGTTCCGGTAATGTCATCTTGTACGCCATCACCACCTTTTCCATTTCCAGGATTTGTCGCAGTCTCTACATAGTAAGCGCTACTAGTAGTAGGACTCTGATTCTTATGGTAGTTGCCGCCTACTTCACCAGCTCCTCCGCCAGCTCCGCCAAACTTGTTGCTTGCAGACCCAGAATACTCAAAGTGCATACCTCCAGCATAACCCTGACGGGCCGCATCTCCATAAATAGGGACAGACCCTGCATCCATGTAATCCCATGCAAGTTTCTGGTGGTGATAGCCCATATTATCCCCGCCGCCAGTACCTCTGCTTGTTCCTTTTCTCTGGTTATATCCAGCTCCCCCACCGCCGCCTAAAGCTCTTAGTAGGAGCGTTGAACCTGTCCCAAGACTAGTGTCTCCCCCTACAATTCCGGGATCATCAGTATCACTAGCACCCGCAGAGCCTACACCAACAGATATTGCATAGGTGACTCCTATAGAAACATCCTTGTTTTGTTTTATGACTCCCCCGCCTCCTCCAGCACCAGCATTTTTATATCCAGGAGAGCCACCAGCTCCAACTAATAGAACACGAATGGTTGCAACGGCTGCACTAGGTTTTTCCCATGCACCCTTAGCTGTAGAGTACACATAGGTTACGTCACCCACAGCGTGGGTAGCAGCATTAGAAGGACTACTGGGGAAGTTAATGGCTGTCATACTTGCACCCACTGGGCAGACGAACCATCGTTATAGTAAACATACTTCTTAAAGGTAGCTGTATCGACCCACTCATTACCACTGTTAGGGTTAGAGGGGGCTGAAGTGGAAAATGCAGGTCTCATATCTGCCTCAGTAGCAGTAACAAAGACCTTAGCATCTGTTGTGACAACAATAGCGGCATCACTATTATTGCTTTCAGACACAACTCTGGTTAGGGTAGTACCAGAGGTACTATAAATACCTGCCCCTAATTCAAAGTTATCCCCGTCTTCTATGGTGTATCTTACTAAGTCTCCATCAGAAACCCCTGCATCAGCAAAGGTCTGAAAACCAGCATCAGCGGCAACAAGAGTAAGTGTTCCTGTGCCTGTAGTGCTAGTAGTCATTTTTGCTCTGTTGACTAACTTTACCATGATACTTTGCTTCCTAAGAGTTTAAGCGATACGGAGGATAGCGCTGGTTGCGTCTGGTGTAGGGAACTGTACGGTAAAGTCACCAGCAGTAGCACTAACAGTACCACCAAAATCAAAGGTAGCAACTACGTTATTAAGAGAGCTGCCGTTACCTGCTGAGCCGCCCATAGTATCATTGTACAGAATACAACCAATAGCAGCGACAGTAACACTCTGGAACACGGTGTCATTAAAGTCTACAATAGCCTTAGTACCCGAAATTAAAGGGTAGGTTACAGAGTTAAACCCGCCAGACCCATCAGGTACTTGAGTAGCTAAGACAGCCTCTGGTGCGCCTGAGAATGAGTTGTAAACGGAATCGTAACCTGTTCCTGTGACTTCTTCAGATGCATTTCCAGTAACTTCACTACCGGCCTGTCCTGCAAACTGAGTTCCACCTGTGAGAAAGGCCACCATACCTAATTCAGCATTGTAGTCCCTAGTTGCGCCAACTTTAATTAGCTTTACTCTAAAAGTGTCGTTATCAAAGTCATGAGTACCCTTAAGGAGTTCCTGCTTGAAGTATTTGCTTAATGCTGTAGTAATAGCCATTATGTATTTTCCTTATCTTCTTCTGCTATAGGCAGATCATTTGTTTCAGTTTCAACCACTAGGTCAGGGTTGTAGTTCAATTCAGCGATTGCCATGAGGTCTTGTATAACCTCTGGATGACCGCTTACGTCAATCTGTGCACCATTAAGATTACGAAGAAACCCTGAAATTTCACGTAGGTCGTGAGGAGCAACATCGCCAGCTTCAATGCGAGGCATAAGATCGTAGTTAAGTCCGTTAAGCTGCCACAGGCGCTCAACCAACTGTTTATTAAGCACATCTACAATAGCTTGAATATAACTCTCTAAGGCACGTAAAAACAAGTCAGTCTTACTCTTAGAGAGTGCATATGATCCGTTATTACCTCCACCGAGCATAAGAAACTCAGAAAGAACACTACGGGCAATGTCATGCTGGTAACGCCTAACAATAGGATCAATGTCTATGTTACGATTGCCACTGGCACTCATAAGCTCTACTTCAACTAACCTTACATTGGTAGGACTACCGTCTTTGTCAGGGTAGGTGTCACTTGGGGTGATAATGTAACCCTGCTCGTTAAACTTAACATCCCGTAAGATGCTTTCCAAGTTGGCAACAAAAGCTGCTTGAGAGGCATCAGCACCAGAGAAGAGATACTCAGAGGGGATTCTAGCCACTGGTATTCCAGCTAGTTCACGCTCTACTGCTATAGCTTCTATAGACTGTAAGTTGTTTAAGTACTGATAAGATGTATAAGCGTTGCGAAGAATACTACGACCACTGGGATCACCATTAATAGAAGTAGTGCGATAATAAAGACTCTTAGAGGTTGGTATGTAGTGAGACCCGCTGCTGCTGTATCCTGTATTTTGATAGATTCCAAGTACGTCACCGGTCTTACTCTCTACTTCAAACTTGTCTATAGTCCAAGGCGCCCGAACAGCGATCTTACGAACACCAATACGGCCATCCGTGTACTTGCTGTATTTCTTATAGTTTGTTGAAGTCGGTCCAACACGTCGTTTATACACGACTTCAAACCAACTAAACCCGTAACTAAGGCTAGAAAGGGCTTCTGCAATGTGATCGTCAAGAGTGTGCTCCATATCCTTAAAGATACTCTCCACAAACTCAGCTTCTCTCTTAGCTTCTTCTGAATCATTTGCTGGCTCAATCTTAAGTTTAACGTCCCGTAGCACTTGTTCAGCAGCATACATAACCGCACCAATAGTACTGTCATTATCCCTCATCTCCCGATACTTACGAATAGCTGTTCTGCCACGAAGTTCGGGAATAAACTCGTCAGACCGTATTTGTCCGTTCTTTACATTGCTTCCACTAACGCCTAGCGTCTGTGTAGCTTTTGTTGGCGAAAGTTTCTTTGGCATTAGATTAAAAGTCCTTTAGCACTAGAGTAGGCTAATTTAAGTTGTGGCTTTGCATACCCATTCAAACTAAGATCAGTAATAGCCCATACACAGGCGTCTAGTCTGTCTGGCGATCCTAGAGACCCTAGAGGTTCCCACTGAACCATCTGGTCTTCTAGTTCGTTAAGCCCTCTAACGTGTTTTACTTTACCTTGCTCATATAATGCAGATACTGGTTCTGCTCTAGCCATTTTACCCCTTGAGGCGTGGACTAGCTTTACTGGGAGGGTTTCGTCCTCTGTGTGCAGAGTGTGCCTCACCATGTCGCCACCTTGGTTTTTCTCAGCAACAATCCTATCAGCCATGTGGTCTCTATATAACTGAGTTGCCTTACTAGCCCATTGTTGAGGACTATACTGCCCTGTGTGATCCTCTAGGACATATGCTGTGCCGTTAACGTCTACACCAGCTACTATGATCCCAGTCATGTCAGAATCAGTATTATTACTAATAGCTGGGTCAATGGCTACAACTATTCGGTTTAGTGAAGGAACATCCTCTCTTAAGACCTCACAGTCTGCTAAGAGCTTCCTGTTCCATAAAGCCCCAGAAGCTTCATCGAGGATCTCTGCGTAGAGTTCCTGCCTACCTAGACGAGTGCCTTCGTAGGTCTTCTTTATTGCTTCCAGAAAAGTATTAGCGAGATTAGCAGAGTTATCAAAAGTTGATCCAGTAGAGACATATGTTTTCTCGTCTTCCAAGATGCCCCTAAGGAGTTTAGTGGTTTTAGGAGTAGTGGTTACAAAGACTACAGGCCTCCTACCTAATCGTAGGCCAAACTGCATCATATCCCAAGTGTCTTGTGCATTTCTCCAAGCGCAAAGCTCGTCACACCATGCACTGTAAGCTTGAGGGCCACGAAGTCTCTCAGGGTCTTCTGCTGAGAAAAACACGGCTTTAGCTCCATTAGCCCAAGTCATAGAGTTATTAGTGGGAGACCATACAGGAAAGCCTAGTTCAACACCTCTGTAAGTCTTATCTCCACTATAACAGACATTAAGGAGACCAGAGTCTCCCTCAACCATAACCCTACGAACATCTCCCTTAGTGGGGGCAACACAATGAACAATCTTGTCACCCAGCTTAATTCTGTGTCGTACCCACTCAGCACCAGCCCTAGTCTTACCCCAACCCCTACCAGCTAAGGCTACCCAGATGTTCCACTTGCCTTCTGGCTCTAGCTGGTCAGCCCTAGCCCAAAACTGCCAGTCGTGTTTCAGTTCTTTAGCTTTGTCAGGACCAAGAGCCTTTAAAGCTTTGGCAACCTCTGAGCTAGGTAATGCTCGTAGATCTTCCGCAGTAAAAGAAGGACGTACCGGCTTATACTTTGAAACATAGGCCAAGCTACACTTCCAAGTCACCACTATCGTCAGGCTCTTTGCCTAGTAGTGTCATTAACGCATCTACTGCACTAGAGTCGGTATCAGGGTCAATACCTGTGATATCTGCTTCGTTTACAGTGTTCTGAGGAGACCAACCGCCTTTAGATCGTAGGAAGAACTCTTGACTGGCAAAATGACCCTCAAGGGCTTGTGCAACAACAGTGTTGCCTACCTTACCCACTATCTCAGCTCTAGCTTCCGCAATGTCGTTTCCGTAAAGCTTATAGAGAGTTCCTAGTGAAGATGGGCTATTCTCAAACTTATTGGCAACAGTAGCTAATATATCCTTAATGCTAACACCATCTTGCACTGCTTGCCTAATAAACTTAGACACAGGCACTGTGTGTTGTAGCACTTGATTCTTAGGATAAGTCATAGGTTCTCTCGTTATAAGACAGTTGTGTTATAAAAGGAAGGCTAGGTCAGTTACTCTGCGTCTCGCTCATAAGTCAAACTTGGGGAGGTGTGAGCATGACACTAGCCTATGATGGGGATATAGGTATTGTTTTGTATATGTCAACCCCTAAGACAAAACTATTTTGTAACCTATTGATTGGCAACAAAACAAAAGTGTTATGGCTCTAATTCATCTACATAACAATCTTCATTAGTTAGCTCCTCAATGAAATCAAGAAGGCAACCCTCCTTAGAGTCATTTATGAAATAATACTTCTTAGCTTTATATTTAATGACGCAATAGTAACTAAAGCCATTAATCTTAAGCCTGTCATGGTGTACAATTTCTCTAAAGTCTACTAGCAACATAAGAACCCCTTATTAGTAATAACTAACGACCCCTTAGCTACATATGTATAACATTTGTTATAGTTTAATAATTAATCATAATATTAAATAATATAGTTATCTAATATAATTTAACAAATGTATAACATATGTTCTGTCTCTGTCTATTGATACATAGGTACTAAATCTTTGTTGTCAAGGGGGGAGACTTGCGATTAATGTGAATAAGACTAATAGTGTGATAAATATGTCACGGTTAACCAATAGTGTGATAAATATGTCACAGATTGCTTGAGGGCTGTAGGTTATTTTTTTATATTATAGATAAGGGTGTAATCGGGGCCGGAGCGCCCTACTACCGTATAAGTAGCAGGGACCCATCTGGATACAACTTTTAGTAGTACAACTCTGAGTAGCAAGCGATATGCAATGTTACAACTATAAGGTGCAACACCATAACGGTAGCTAGTGCACCCCCAATTATCGCTAAAGTTGTAATGGCCTTTTCAACCTCACGTTTAACAGTTCTCATAATATTCTCCCTTAGGTTGTGGGATGCCAGCCAGCGCCAGCACCCCTTTAGGTTGTATTAAGCGCCTTTGACTAGCGCAGCAGCTGCCGAGCTAATAGGCGGTGTAATAGTAGCGGCAGGACGACGGAAGTTTGACGCCATGCCTAGAGTTGTCTTAGCCACAACCTTAGCGGAACCAGCTTCCTTGTACTTTGAAACCTTGTTCAGAGCAGCCTTAGCGTTATCAGAACCATTGGCCTGCAAATAGGCATGGCAGGCGCTGCGAGTCTTAACCGCATAGTCCTGATGACCGCCATTTGTAAACTCTCGGGAAAACGTGTCCCAAACCTTGCCAACAGTAAGAGAAACCATCGGCAGCTCTTGATCTTCAAAGCAATCAACAGCAGCCTCTACGGATGACAGTATGGCGGCAAACAGGGCGCTGCGATAGCCCTCTTGCAGGTACGCCATGTATGGTGCTGTGTCGGCTGTCTTATCGGCTGTTTCGAGGTGTGCTAGTGTGTCATTAAAAGTAAACATAATATAAAGCCTTTCAGAGCTATTATGAGGTTGGCTAGGTCACCCAGCCGTTGCCTCTTTAGAAGTAATGACAGCAGTGTGACATGGCGTCAAGTAATAAATGAAGTAATAGTGAATTTAATTAGTATGCTCTGAGGCTCGATATTAGCCCCTTTACGGGGTCATCTCTGAATTAGGCTATGCGAGGTCGTAATAGTCAGAGATCGAAATCTTGGGTCCCTAGAGAAGAGTGGATTTTGCCTAATACAACTAAAAGGCGAATCCAGAAAACCCGAAAGAATTACAACTTATAGTTGAGTAAATCCTTAGAA
>CEWQ01036792.1_pt1 | contig 42748 bp, 60 predicted proteins | sample 531161 | NCBI WGS metagenome assembly CEWQ01 (sample SAMEA2621548, study PRJEB7988) | marine metagenome | isolation source: saline water (ENVO:00002010), including | reverse complement strand
TCGTTTTAATAAAATCAATCAATGGAAAAAAGGTAATAGATGAAGAGTTAACAGAAAGCGGAATTGAGCAAATAAAAAAGAACCTTTCAAAAAAGAGATTAAGAATGGACACGGTTAGGGAATTTATGAATTATTTTAAAAAAAAAGTAGAGTGGGAATTTGAGGTTTTTTTTCCTGTAATCTCAAAAGTAAATACAAGTACAGAACTTTATGTAATGCTCAAAAAAAAGATTCAAATACAACTAAGGGAGGTTATAAACGGGATAGATTTAAGTGAAGATTTAATTAAGGTTGAAAACTTTTTCATTAAAAAAATGAAGCCTAGACAATACGGAGGAGCCGGGGGAATGGAGGTAAAAATGATAAATGGTTTTGATGATATGTGTACAGTATTAATAAAAAATAATTTAGCCGTTAACCCTAAAAAGTTAACGGTTGTTGAGTTTTATAATAAGTTGACATTTTTGGAAAAGTTAATTAAGGATAGTAAAAAAAAGTAACATGATAGAACCTAAAAAATATTCTGAATTAATAAATAAATACGCTGCATTTAAGAGAGAAATTAATGAATTAACTGAAAAGCAAAGACAAACTAAAAAAGGAAAGGAAGCAATAAGAAAACTTTCATTAATTCACGATAGAATAAAGATTTTACAAGAAGAGGTAAGAACGTGTACAATTAAAAAAGGATATTAAAAAAAGTAAAAAATGGGTAATCCAATAAAAACTTCAAAACTCTATGAAAATACAGGGGAATTAAAAGAGCTTATAAAAGAGCTTGAATTGGTGCAAGAGGCATTGATTAAATTGAGAAATGAACAGGTAACAAGTGCAAAAGTGTTATCTGCTACGATTAAGAAAACTACAACAGAAACAACAAAGCAAAAAGAGGAGATTGAAGAAACAGCAAAGAAAACTGATGATGTTGCAAAAGCATATAAAAAATATAATAAATCTATTGATGATAACGCCAAACAAATTCAAAGAATAAATGCAGCGACAAAGGAACAAAATGAGTTAAATAAACAATCTGTAAAAATACAGGATAGCGCAGTTGGTTCAACAAACGCTTTAAATGCTGAATTAAAATTGAATAAAAAGAGGTTGGATGAATTAACAGAATCAGAAAAAAATAATACAATTGAGGGGAGAAAATTAATGAAAAAAAATCAAGAGTTAAAAAAGGCTCTTGATGATGTTAAGAAATCAGAAAAACTATTAACCGTCCAAACGGTAAAATTAACCGCTGTTCAAAAGCTAGAAAAAAAAGTAGTTGAATCAAAAGAGGGATCTTATAACCAACTGAGTGCTCAATATTCATTAAATAAAATAGCTTTAAATAAGCTTTCAAAAGAGGAAAGAAGTAATACAAAAGCAGGGAGGGAGTTGGTAACAACTACTGATGATATTTATACGGAAATGAAACGGTTGCAAAAAGAGACGGGAAAAACGACTTTGAACGTTGGTAATTATGAAGAAGCCCTGGGGAGTGCAGATGCAGCAAGTGGGGGATTTATTGGAAGCGTGAAAGCTATTGGAAAAAGTTTTATGGTATTGTTGGCCAATCCAATTGTATTGTTTTTAACATTGATCGTTGGAGCTTTGGCAGCTTTGGGGAATGCTTTTAAATCAAGTGATAAGGGTGCAAGATTATTAGAAAAAGGAACAGCTTTAGTAAGTGCAGGGTTTTCTATTTTGGTTGAATTATCAGTAAAATTAGTAGAAGGAATTGAGAATGTTTTTGGAGATGCTGCAAACTCGAAAATTGGGAAATTTGCAGGGATATTAAAGGATCTAATTATTGTTAGGGTTAAAGGCTTAATTAATGCTTTGAGTTTCCTTGGTGAAACTATTGGAGCTTTGGCAGATGGGGATTTTAAAAAGATGAAAGAAGCGGGGGTTAATGCAGCAGCGGCAATTAATCAAGCAATTACAGGAATACAATTGGGGGATGATTCTGAATTACTGAAAGGGTTGGAAAAGGTAGTTGAGAAAGTAGATGAAACAGCAAAGGCATTTGTAGGATTAGCGGTTGCAAGGTTAGCGACTCAGAGAGCAAACAGGGAATTAACTAAGTCAGTTGAACAATTGACCACAAAAGAGGCTGTTTTAAGAACGTTTGCAGATGATACAACAAAATCCTTTAAGGAGAGAGAAAAAGCAAATGAGGATGCTATCAAGGTGCTAGAAAACAAAAGCGCATTGGAGGTAAGGATTGCAAAAAATAATCTTTCATTAATTAATTCGGAAATTGATTTAAGAAGGAAAAGCGGTGAAAACGTGGAAGTCCTTTTGGATAATCAACTTTCAGCATATTCAGCCTTGAAACAAGCAGAAAGGGATTTCACGTTGGCAGTTCGGGACAATGAAAGGACACGGGATGAATTAAAACAAGATCGACTTGAAAGGGATTTGGATATTTTGTTAGATGGTTTTGATAATCAAAAAACGATTAATGAAAAATTGATTGCAAGTGATGAATTGACGTTTGAAAAAAGGCGTGAAATATTAGAAGAAACAAATAAACTTTCTGACTCATCCTTTGCAAAACAAATTGAAACTTTACAGAAATTTACAGGGATTTCAATTAATTCTAATGAGTTAATTGGGGAAAGTGATGCAATAGTATTAAATCAAAAAATACGTTCACTAGGGCTATCTGAAATCATTGAGGGGAGATTATTGGAAATAGTAAGGGATAGGAAAAGCGCAAACCAAGAATTAACAGAAAGCGAGCAAGATTTAAATAATGCGGTTAAAAAAAGTCAAGAAGAACAATTGGAATATAGAAAATCATTAATTGAAAAAGCAAAAGCAGCTTATAATGATTTTGAGGAGAAAAGGAAACAAGGGATTCGAGATACTTTTGAACAAAGACAAGAGTTGGCAAATAGTGAATTTGATTTATTAGTTTCTACTGAGGATGAAAAGACAAAGTTTGCATTGAAAGCAGAAAAAGAAAGGTTGTTAAAAATCATTGAGTTAAATAAATCATTAGGTGGTAAACTTTCAGATATTCAAATTGAAACTCTTAAAAATCAGATTAAAAAAATAGATCAAGAAATTGAAAAAGTTGGAGGAGACGATGGGGAAGAAAAAGATATTTATGATTTATTAGGGTTTAATCTTGATGATGAACAAAAGAAAGCTATTAGTCAATCTGTTAATTTTGTAACCTCTCAAATATCTGATATTTTAAGCGCGAGGAGTGAGGCAGCAAAAGAGGCAGTAAGCATTGCAAATACTGAGGTTGAGCAAGCTCAAAGAACTGTACAGATAGAACAGGATAAATTATTGGCAGGAGAGGCCAACCGAGTTCAATCGGCTCAAAGAGATTTAGAGAATGCCAAAAAGACTCAAGCAGCAGCACTCAAGGAACAACAGAAAGCGCAACAGGCGCAAAATGCGCTTGATACAGCACAACAGGCAGTAAGTTTAATCACAGCGAGTGCAAATATATTTAAGACATTCACAGCCGGGTTTGGGCCTGCTGGGTCGGTTTTGGCAGTTGGTGCAATTGCCGCAATGTTTGGAACTTTCATTGCATCAAAAGTTAAGGCAAACAAATTGGTAAAAAAGACTTTCGGAAAGGGAACATATGAAGTTTTAAAAGGTGGCTCTCATGCTTCGGGGGATGATATTGGATTGGGGATGATGGGAGAGAATACAGAAAGGAGAGCAGAGGGAGGTGAAGGATTAGCGATTTTTGCAAAAAGTAAAGTAAATAAATATCGTACACTTTTGCCTGACGTGGTGAAGTCCATCAATTCCGGTACTTTTGAGGAGATGTTCATGAGGAAAAATTTAGTTGCTGACGAGGTTGGAAATTTTGTTTTGGGTGGTAATTCAGGAGGGAGTGTTGATTTAAGCAGATCTGAGAAATTGTTGGAAAAGATTGGAGAGAATACAAGTGGCGCAAATTATACAAACGCAAAAGGGAACTCAATGGAGATTAGAAAAAATGTAAAAACTGAGTATGTGTAAAACAGATTATCAATTTAGGGTAGATTTAGCAGCAAGTATTATAAATGTTTATCCCATTTATGAGGAGAAGATATTGGATGCTACAAGGCAGGGGAAAAACAAGTATTTAAAAACTTCAATAAATGCTAAATTTTATTTTATTGGGGATGATTTTACTGCTTTTATGGGGGAAGATATTGAGCATGAATTTAAAATTAGAATAGATAAAATTGTTGATGGGGTTACTCAATTGAATTGGAAAACGGGAACTTTTACAAGGCTAGATTTTGAGGTTTGGAATGCTAAAATTGAGGAAAGGATTGAGGTGAGTATTGAGTTGGATGATTTATATACTCGAATTGAAGAGAAGCAAGATAAGGAAATGAATTTTTTTGATTTGAATGTAGGTGCAAGAACTGTTAAATATGATATTTTGCCATTGTTTCAAATTTATAATTCTTTCAATGGTAAAATATCCAACCACTTAAGAGGAAACTATTGGGAAGAGTTTGCAGCCGTTCCAACAAAAGATCCTGCAATTTTAGCCGGGTTTGGATTTCAAAATGTTAATATAGGTGGTGCTGTAACTCGATTTGGAATGGGTTTTGGAGAGCCAAATCTAAATGGGAAATACTTAGTTGATGGGGGGAGTTTTCAAAATGAAAATACATTGTATAGGGTTGATTTTACAATTGATGGGAGTGGTGAGTTTTATGATGGGGAATTAATAAGGGAATCAGATAATTTTGTTTTATTCGAGTACAAAGGAGAGGGGTTAGGACTTTCTTTTGACAATGCAAAATTTGTTCACGTAGATGGGGAAGCAGCAGGGTTATTTACTTTTCAAGGAACAAACCTATATTCAAGAGTTTTAGTTGCAGTTGATACAGTAGCAGGGCAAACAGTAATTGCACTCACAGAGGATGATATTAGTACAAATAAAGGTAATTACACTCATATTATTGAGGGGAGTTTCGTAGGGGTTGAAATTTCAACAACTTCACAGGTTGCAAAAACTCCATATTTAATATCAGGAATCCCAACAGGTACAAATGAAAACAGATATTTTACAGAATTGGCGAATCCTCCATTTTATCAACCTGTTTTAAAATCCAGTTGGTTAGGAGGAGCCGTTTTTATGTTCATTGGTGCAACGGGATTAGGGTTTTTTAACACCGCTGTAAAGGAGGTAAAAAATGATTATTGTTTTGAGTTGGTTGATGTAGTGAGGGCAATGATGGGGAATATGGTTGACGATGTGACAATTGGAGCCACATTAGGAGAGTTCTTTGGGGTTACTAATCCAATCAGTTTAACATCGTCAAAACGAATGTTCATTACTCATAAGAGTAATGTTAAAGATGTTAATTTTGAAAACCCTGCTACAAAAGCCACTATTAAATTTTCAGAAATAAAAAACTTAATGGAGTTTGGGTTTAATTGTTTTCCTTATTTGGAAGGGAATGAGTTAAGGTTTGAACATTCTTTATTTTTCGAGAATGGAAAAAGTTATACAACTGAAAATATAGGGTACGATTTAACAACTTTATTAGAATCAAAAAATGACAAACTTTGGTCTTTTGGGACAAATCAATGGAAGTACGCAAAGGAAGAGATACCAGGCGCAATAGTTACAAAATGGAGTGATAGTGGAAGTATAGTTTTTGATGGGTACAGAATCAAGCTATTGAGTAAATATGCCAATAAGACAGAACCTAATGAAGAAATTATTAGTAATTTTATGACAGATATGGATTACATTATGAGTAATCCGGATTCAGTTGGTTCACAGGGTTTTGTGTTGATGTTTGTTGATACTTTAGAGGATGGAACATTTAAAGTAAATTATCAGAGTGTAGGTATCAATGGAAACATAAATGATGTGCAAAATGGAAAGGGCGCAATGGTTTATTTACATGATAAATTTCACAGAAACGGCCTACCTTGTAGAAAAGTTGAAATAAATGAAGAGGCGGTTGATGCTTTGAGCGTAAAAAGGACACGGGTACAAGAAATAACATTTGGAGGAGGAGAGGGAATTGATAATTTAAAACTAGTAAAAACAGAGTTAGGAAATGGGGAAGTAGAAAAATGGGGAGAAAATTTGGAAGATGGTTCTATTATCGCAACACTAAGACATAATATAGAATAAAATGGGATATAACGTATTAGCAATTTATGACAATGAAAACGAGCAGAATTATCAGAAATGGTATGTAATGGATCGGAATGTTTATTTGCATGAACAAATAGATTATACTCCTCCATTTCAATTCTCAATTATTAATCCGGATGAAAACACGCTAACTATTATTTCTAGTGTGATGTTAGTTAATTTTAATACAGGTGTTGAGGTTGATATTTTGAGTGAAATGGTAATAGGTGGTTTTGAAGTTTATAGACCCGTGGCAGTTGGGTATGATAGTGTAGTTTATCCTTCAACTCTTCCTCTTGGTGGATCTTACCAAGGTGAATATTTTTTAAAATTCAACTATGGAGCCAGTACAAAAACAAGTGATGTTTTTTGTATGGGAGATGTTACCGACAAAATTAAAATTGAATGGTGGCACAATTCAGATTTTTGTTACCCTGGGGGCCAATTTAGATATACGGCTCCTTTTAAAATGAGAACTTATGTATGTTCAAGTGTTGGGAAACCTACATATGAATACTCAGAGAAAGTAGTTAACCGATCCGGGTATAAATTCCCACTTCAACAGATTAGATATAAATTAAATAAATTTGTTGCCTTCCTTCCCGAATTTATTTCCGACGGGATGAGTTTAATTAGAAACCATGATAATTGTGAAATAACGGAAAATGGGAGAGTATACATAGTTGATGAGTTTATGATGGAAAATCCATCCTGGTTAGACCGTGGAGATATTGCTGAAGTTGTTTTTGAGTTTAAGACTGATACGGTAGTTATCACGAACGCAAAAAAAAAATCTCTGATTGAATATGTTGCAGTTGCGGGGAGTTGCATTTTGGTTGATTTTCATTGTGTTGCAATGGTTGAAAAGGGTAGTTTTAATTACCAATATTTCCTCTATGATGATAATATAAACGGGGGAGTAAATAGTTTAAATCCTGGAAATCTTGTTTTGATTAATGATTTGGTAAATGAAAAAATAGAATTATTCGATGTAACCTCAAATCCTCAATCATATCAACAACAGCCTCTCACAGTTGGAAATGTTGCTTTTGATACGAATGATAATAAATATTTCTTTGCTCCAATTGGAGAGACAGATAATGTAATTAATACAATTATTTCAAATGTAACAGCAATTGGATCAGTTGGAACGGTAACGGGGGAAAGTTTTGTAAATGTAGTTGTTGAAATTTGGGTAAAGATCCAAACAGGAGGAACAACAATTGAAGAAAAGAGAGGGGTTGGTTATTCAAGTGATTTAGGAACAGGGATTAATTTTGATTATGATGTTGGAGTGGTAGCTGTTCAGATTAAAATATCAAGTGCAAACTGTCCTTTATTTGATGTAAGTGATTGGTATATAGTAAATCCACCGATTAACCCACAACAGGGAATTGATTATATGCAAATAGGTTTTGATTTTAAAGTAACGTAAAAAATAAAAATTATCATGGCAATAGAAAGTGATGTACAATTAAAAACTTATTTTGAGGTTAACGACTTCCCCACTCAGGTTCAATTTTCGAGTTTTATAGATAGTAAATACTCGAAGGAGGCAGGGATGGGAGTTGAATTAGGAGTTTTGGTTGATGATGAACCAATTATTATTCCTTCAAAAAGACTGTTTTCAAAACTCATAATTTGGAGTCCGGATGTGGGAACAGTTGTAAATTTAGGAGATACAGTTGGGGGGACTCAATATTTGCAAGCTGAATTATTAGTTCAAAATGTACCTAGGACTTTTGATATAGATATTCCATTTTCTCTCTCCTCGAAAACTATTTACATTCAATTTGACGATGGAGCAGGAGGAGGAGCAACGGGGGAAGTTAGGTATTATATCAACTAAAAAAATTAGTAAACAATTTAAAAATATATATAAGATGAAGAAGTTATTATTATTTTTTGCAATGGTATTTTTTGCCAGTTCTGTTTTTTCTCAATCCAAATTGACTAGGGATATTTTGGAAGCAAAACAAATATTAAAAGTAAACGGGTACTCAATTACGGGTATTTCAAACGACTCAATCTTGACTACTGTTGATTCATTGAAATTAATTACCCAATACGCAGTAAAAAAATATGTTGAATCATTGCCAGACAATTTTATACCCGACGGTGTTACAATTAATGCGGTTGGTGGTTCTGTTGATACTGCAACGGTAATAGCTACAAAAGCAGATTTAACAGGGTTAGGAAGTGGAACGGTAACAGGAACGGGAACGGATAATTATATTACAATGTGGAATGCTGCTGGAACAGGGATAGAAGATAGCCCCTTATATACGAATGGGACAAGGTTGGGAGTTGGTACAACAACACCTACTTTTATTTTAGATTTGGAAAATTCTCAAGGCGGAAAAATTGCACGATTTAAGGATAGCGATTCGGCGTATGATGGGATTATTTTGGGGGGTGACACTAATGGAGGTTGGATAGGGAATGATGATTTCTTTTCTGGTCAAGGTATTTATTTGCAAAATAACATAAATGCGTATCGTTTTTATAATGATGGTAGCGAAGTGATGAGATTAACACCGTCGGGATTAGGAATTGGTACTGCGAGCATAAATGCAAAATTACACGTCGTTTCCTCAGGTTCAACAACAGGAAAAAGTTTTTATATTCAAAATAATATAGGCGGCAACAATTTTATAGTTTTGGATAATGGAAACACAGGACTTGGACTTTCAAACCCAACTCAAAAGTTTCACGTAAACGGAAACGCAAGAATTAGCGGAGCATTATATGATTCAAATAATTCACCAGGATCAGCCAACCAAAAATTGATTTCAACTGTTACGGGAACAGATTGGGTTGATGATACAGCAGGGAGTAATTTATACGCAAATAATGGAACACTTTCAGGGGATCGAGTTGTAACAATGGGAGCAAATAATTTAAGTTTTAATGGAACTGGATTAGTAAGATTTGGAGGATATGGGGGAGGTAATAATGTAGGAGGAACAATTAATTATGTTGCGGTTTATAATACGGATGGAGATTTTGAAGAGTGGCCACTTTCAGCACTATCAAACAATACATACAATTCACAAACAAACTCAGGAGTAAATTTAGCCCTGGTAGGTACTGTTTTGGGTGCTGAATTGAATATTAATGGCTTAACTGCTGATCCTTCTCCGGCTACTTCAACAACAACAATAGCAATTCAAACGGGGGCGTTTTCTCCAAAGAAAATTACTATTGATGCTCTTTTTTTACAGGGAATGAATTCTTATAATGATGGATTGAGTATTGTTGTGGCTGCAACATCTCAAGCAGCACAAACGGCCTCAACCGATACGGTGGGAGAAGAATTTTATTGGAGAGAAACAGGGAATACAGGGTTGATTAAAATGAGAAAAGAGTAATTATGAAACAATTAATAATATTGCTTTTGTTTTGTTTTTCTTTTAGTTGTAATGCTCAATTGAAATTGAATAAAAATATAAAATTGGCTGCTGTTTTTCAATTTGGGGCCGGGTTTGCAGATGGAACAAATCAAGCGTTCTTATTCCATAATCATGGTCAATTTGGAAAAATTAAATCAAATGATATTTCATGGGTTAACAAGTGGGCAAAGGATAAAAATGGAAATGTAATAGTTGGAAAAGAAAGGTTTTTTGGTAGTTCAACCTTCCTTGTTTTTACTACCGATTTTCACCACTTAACAAGATTTACGGAGAACCGATTTAATGAAGCAAGCGCACTTAGTTACGCAATTGGACACGGTGTAAAAAGGAAAAAATGGTATTGGTATTTTGCAGATTTTGGAATTATGTTTTTATCAAGATCCGCGGGTTTTCATGCAGCTTATTCACTTACTTTTAAATAAAATAAAATGAGAATTTTTATATTAATTATGTTCATGGTTTCATTTTGTTCATGTGGGAGTCTACATAAACAAAGAGTATTAAAAGCATATCACAATGCAACAGAAAATAAAGATATGAACAGCCGTCCCGGTTATGCGGGAAAAGTTTGTACTATAACAGTAAAAAACTCAGTTGTCAAATGTGAGTTGATTTTGGAGACTTATGATAATTTTTGTTTTGTTCCTAAATATAATTTCCATATTGATGAAGGTGGAGGATTAATAGGTTCAGTACTTCCCAATAGTTATTTTATCGCAATTGTTATAGAGGGGAAAAGATATGATGATTTTGTATTTAACACGTATGCTCCTGCTTGGACGGTTGATCTAAATAATTGCATAGAAGCAGCATATAAACAGCACCTAACTAATTAAAAAAAATAGTAGTAGATATTTTAATATTTAATTTTTTAAAAATAAATAAGATGAAAAAGATTTTTATAGTAGCATTAGTTTTAATTGCAATGTTTCAAATTGCATTTTCGCAGGAGGTTAGCGACACAACATATTTGGTTCAAGTAGACTCAATTACCTTTGCAGAAGTAAATATTAATTATGATAATGAAGGGCGGGAATCATACCGCAGTTACACGTATTTTGATTCAATAGGAATTGAAAATAAACTTTTTGATAAAGTGGTAAATGCTGACAATCAGTTATATCAATATGAGGTTAGTGTTGGAATCAGTCAAAGATTATTCAACCAATTGAAACAAACTTTTCAAGGATTTTCTTCTCAAAATTATAGTCAAGTATTAACAGAAAAAAAGAAAGGAAACTTTGCAGGGGAATGGAAGATTAGGTATGTAGATACTATTTACATTGTAGAATCTAACCCAAATAATACAATCTTAAGAAATGTTGATGATGGAAACCAACGAATGAAAATTATGTACGATAGAAACAACATTATTAAGATTAAAAAAATAGGAAACAGTACACCTTTTTTTGAAGGGGAGGTATGTTTTGAAATGAGGATAAAAAATGGAAAAGAAATTTGGTTTGGCCGGACGGATCAAAATGCACTAGTTAAACTATATAGATAATAAGGCTTTAAAATATCGTTTTACGGTTGGCGCAATTCGATATTTTAAACCTTATAAAAAAAACTCTTTGAGTACTAGTATAATTTATATATTTTTGTATGTGAGAAAACTAAAAATAACCATGATAGATTTTAAACAACACAAATATAATCCAATGACAAAGTTCCTAATTTCAATTTATACTTATGGTTTCCCTAGTTTGGTTGGGTCGTGGCTCCTATCTTTTTTGATGCCAGTTGCAAGCTTTTTATTTTTTACTGTTGTTTTAGTCGTTTGCGACCTAGGCACCGGAGTAATGGCAGCTAAGAAAAGAAAAGAGGTGGTACATTCAAAAGGGATTAGGAGAACAGTAGATAAAATGATAGTGTATTTTATAGCTATTTTATTAAGCCAGGGGTTGATGAAAGTTTTTGAAATACCAATTCTAAATCTGACTTATACAGTTTCTTTAATTATCGCAATTGCAGAATTTAAATCTGTGATTGAAAATGTAGAAACGATTGCAGATTTAAAAATTTGGAGTTTTATTAAGGAGAAACTAATTGGGAATTTAAAGAAATGATTTTATAACCTTTTAAATAAATTATTATGAATTTGTATTTTCAATTTTTGCAAACAGTTGCAGCATTTATTGTTCAAGCAATAAAAATAGATGGTAACAAAGATGGGAAAATTAGTGGGGCGGAAATCAGAGTATTTTTCTTTGCTACTTTGCTCCCCTTGATTACCTCTGCAAACTCCATTAAAGACCAATGGCAAGCCTTTTATGATAAAGTAAAGGGAATGACATTGGTAGAATTTAAACAAGTTTTGGTTGATATCGTAGTTGGGGATTTGTTACCAAGTGAATTAGATGGAGTTGAGGAAAAAGTTGATTTAGTAGCAGATGCAATTTTTCAACTTATTGACTCAATCCAGGGCGTTTTGTATGCTTATAATGAGATTTTTGGAAAGCGAGTTTTGGAAATTAGATTAGTTGATAAACCAACCTTGAAAAAAGGTAAAAGATAGTTTTTTCATTTTCGTTTTTTTTGGTTAATACATCAGGCTAACAGTTTAATTATTGTTAGCCTTTTTTTTTGTTAGTTCTTAAAAAAAAACCCAACTACCTGGGAGATAGTTGGGATGGAATAGGTTTTTAAACCCTAAAAAATCAATAGTAACATAAAAGTATATTGAAAAAGCATAGTAAACAACTAAGTACAAAGTAAAATATTGTTTTTGTGAATATGTTTTTATAAATTTGAACATAATATTTTTTCAATCAATAGTAAATCAATAGTAAAATGGATATTACCAAAGTGGCGAAGCTCACAGGAAAAAGTACAAGGACAATAATTAGATATATTGACTCCTTTAATGCAGATTATAAAAAGAACTTACCAAACGGATCAAACGCTAAAATTAACGATGTTGATTTAATCCGATTCATTGAAGCAAAAGCAAAGGCAAAAATTACCAATGTAATTAAAACTGCATTGGTTAAGGAGGATATTATTAAGCCTGTTGATAAGTTGGAGGTAAAGAAAAAAAAGCCTCTTAAAACTCATGAAATTGAGCCAGTCAAAAAAGAAGTAAAAAAAATAGATTGGAGATTTTGGTTGGTTCGGTTGCCTTTGCCAATGTTCGGTTTAATTATGAGTTATGGTGTTTATTATTTCCCCCTTTCTTTGGGTGTTCCTGTTTGGGTTTGTGTTGGGGGTGCAATGAGTTTAGAGATGACATATTTGGGATTAACTGCAATGGATCAATTAGGAAAAGAAGAAAAGGAAAAGGCTAATAGTATTGCAAAAATGGCAGTTGCTTTGAGTATGTTTTACAATACTGTTTCAATCATGATTCATGTAGTTGATATAAGAGGAGGCAATTTGATTGGGGATCTACATTGGGGATTGATTTTAATTTTTGCTGTTTCTCATTCCTGTTTGGCTCTCCTCGCTTATAGAGTTGGAAATTTAATTTTGCACAAAAGAAAATAAAATGAAAATTATAAAAGCTGAATTACTCGAATCTTTATTTATTGCTTATGACTCTAGTGGAAAAAGGTGGAGATCAAATGCAGAAATTAGAATTGATAACTATGTTATTAAAATTGAAACAAAGTATTATGATGAATTAGATAAGGCTGTTGAGGATATTAAAAAAAGGGTAATAGATGCAATACAAAAATTTTATTTACCCAAAAAATAAAATTATGTCAATTAAGAATTTTGTCAAAAGTGTATTTTTTCAACAACCAATTCCTCATCCCTTCACAAAAAAGGGGAATGTCAATATTTTATATCCTGACAAATTGGAAAATGTTAAAGGGGTGGAAAATGTCAAATGGGGAAATGAGTTAAAAACTGCTACTGTCAAACATAAAAAAGATTCAATCAGTTGGGATTTGTCAGATGACAAAAAAGGACAAAGATTAAAGGCAACAGATTTAGATGAATTTGATTGGCAGGAGATCCGAAAAAGTAAAATAAACCCTGCTTCTTATAAATTGACAAAGCCTTATATTTTGGCAGGGTGGAAGTATAAAGAAATAGGAATTGTATTGGGTTATAGTACAAGATGGATTCAAGATATTGGGCCGGCGGTAAAGAGGGGGATGAATGCCAGGAGGGGAGGGGTTTAGCTCCTCCCCTCTCTCGAAAACAGTAGGGGCGCAAAAAAACCGCAATTTGGAATGTTTGCGGTATTATTAACTGATAATCAATAAGTTATGAAAGAATCAATTACGGCAATAGGGGCGCAATGCGAGCGCAAAAAATACGCAAACATAGAATTTGTAGTAACTAATGATTTAGTAGGCTTAGAAGAGGGGGGAGAGGTAGAGACTGTATTATATGAAGAGGAAAAGAATGATTATGTTGAGGTTTTGAATTACAAGATTATTGAACAGGAGGAGAGTTGGTTGGTTGACAAAATACAAGATGTAGGATTGGAAGTAATGACAGGAGGAGTTTTGGTTTTGTCCTGGTGTTTGTCAGTTGTCATCCCTTCGCTGTTAAATGCTGTTTGGTTTGTTGTCAAAAGTTTGTCAAAAGGTTTGTTTTGGGTTTGTCAATGGTTTGTCAAATGGTTGTCAAGCCTGGGGAAATCTGACAAAATGGATTTGACAGAAAAAGGGGATTGGTGGAATGATGTTGAGGTGGTAGAAAATGACATTTGCCAAAGCTCGACAAAAGGAGGAGTAAATGTTTTCAACACAGGAGACAATGTGAATATTAATGTAATTTTAAAAAACTAAAAAAATGATTAGAGCAGTTTTAATTTCGTTGGTTAGTTTGTTGATTTTTGTTTTATTAGAAATTTACATTGGAATGTTGGTTTGGTTGTTTTTCATCATGAGTTACATTTTTATTTCTGAATGGATAATTAAATTTAAGAAAATGAACAAATATGAGAACAGATTTGAAAATATTTATGTAATTTCAAACCATCCCGACAATGAGGAAGAGATTATTTTTAAGGAAAAGGAATTAAACGAGTTAATTATAAATGTTGATTACGTGGAAGTAATTAAGCAAATAGGAAAAGAAAAGGATTGGTTGGTGAAATCTGAGAATAATTTTTATAATGGAGAGATGAGTGAAAAAAACAGACTCCAGGTTATCCCAATTATTTTTCGAGATGGAAAGTATGTAAATGAAAATTGGAAAAGTTTTAAAGCTAGGGCAAAGGCTCAGATATTAGAATCAAGAGAGGAAAGGCATGAAATTTTAAAAAGTGCAAATAATATGTACTATCAGAAATATATGAATTTTCAAAAAGATATTTAAAAGTTTTGATTAAAGGGTGTTAGGTTGAGGAGTTAGCGTAAAAACTAACTCCTTTTTTTACGTCAAAAAACTATTTTTAATTTTGTGATAGTTTTATTAGGTTTTGTGATAGAATAAAGCATATCTTTGTTTTGTACTTAAGAAGTAATTTATAACAATTAAAAAAAACTATCATGAATACTTTAAAAGAAACTGCTGAAAATTTAGGATGGAGCAAAGAAGATGCTAAGCCTATTTGGATGCGTAATTGCGTAAACGAAAGTTTAAAATTTAAGTCGTTTAATGTCTATGATGAAGATGACAATGATGTTGAAATGTTTTATACGGTAACTCAACATGAAAAATTTACTAATCTAATTCAAGACGATTTAAGAAAAGAAGCTAGACAGTTAAGAAAAGAAGCAGGATTAACATTGAATCAAGCATTTAATTTAATCTAAAACTAATTAATAACATTTAAAAAAAACTCATTATGACTATTATTGCAAAAACAATTAAAGAAGCAGTTCAAAATTTAAATAAAATCTATGAAAACGATTTTCAAATAGACGGTAACAATGTTATTGAATATGATAATGAAAAAGAAAAGTCCATTGAATGGGGTTACGAGGAAAAAAAAGATCAAGGAAAAACTAAATTCTTTTTTTATTCGTAACAAATTACTCGACATATGTGTCGAGTGAAAACTAATTAATCAATAGTAAAAAAATAAATATCATGTTAAATCAAACAGTAATTAAAAAAACAAAATTAGAATTATTAAATCTAATTTCAATTGAGGAAAAATATATAACAGATATGGAAAATAATATTTCATACGGTTTTGAAAACGGTGATATGAATGATGATGATTTTAATCATTATGAAAGCAACATAAAAAATTCAAAAATCCAATTAGAAAAATATCAATCTGAATTAAAAAATATCACAAAAGCAGTTTTTCCGGAAATTAAATATTCAAAAACATTTGTAGAAATAGAGCTTTTGTTAATTGAAACAGAGGAAAGTAAAAGCCATTTTTTATCGTATAAAACAGCCTGTAATAATCTTATTACAGCTGGTTTAATTGATGATTATATTTTGTGCGAGAATGAACAAAAGGTTTATGTTGATAAATATACCTGGGAGGGATATAGTGATGAGGAGATAGTTAAAGTTGCTGAAATTGATATGTATGATTATATTGATGAGTTGTCGTTAGATCAATGCAGTAGGCTTTTAAAAGCTCACCTTGATAATGATGATTCTGATAATGATGATTTACCTTTTTAGATATTTTTTTTAGTGAGATTTTTTATGGAGGCTCTGATGTAGCATGAGGAGCCTCTAATTTTAAACTTTAAAATTAATAGTAAGATGAAAGTTAAAAAGACAAAAAAAGCGATTAAGAAAACAAATGAGACTTTAAAGAAGATCCACAAAAATCCTCTTTTCAATATCTCAGATGTAAAAAGTAAGAATTTTTAAAACCAGTCGAAAGGCTAAAAATCATTAGTAAAAATGTCAGATACAAAAGAAATTCAAATTATCAATCCTGAAGATTACGGATTGGAAGCAAAAAAAGGGAATGAATTGACAACAGGATTAACAGTTGTAAAAGCAGAAAGGGAACTATTAATTAATGAGTTCAATGAACTTTCAGCGTTGGAGCTTACAAAAGAAAATATTCCACATTTTAAAACTTTGCGTTTGAAAATTGCAAAGAATCGAACTCAAGGGATTAACAAATGGCATAAATCCAACAAAGAATTTTTCCTAACAGGGGGAAGATTTGTGGATGCTATCAAAAACAAAGAAGCAAACGTAAATGAAACGATGGAGGCTTATTTGTTAAAAGGGGAAAAGTATTTTGAAGATTTAGAAAAGGCTAGATTATTAAGGTTGCAAGAAAAGAGGGTTGGTTTAATTACTGAATTTATTGAGAATGCTGAATTAATGAATTTTGGAGATATGGATCAAGAGGTTTGGGATGCTTATTTTAAAACTAAAAAGGATCAACATTTTGTAATTGTCGAGGCTCAAATAAAAGCAGAAAAAGAGAGGATTGAAAAAATTGAAGAGGAGAAAAAGGAACAGGAGAGAATAAGGAAAGAAAACGAGCAATTAAGAAAGGAGGTAGCAGCAAAAGAAAAGATACATCAAGCCTCTTTGGAGAAGCAAAGAAAGGAGGCAGCAGCAGCAGCAGCAAAAGAAAGGAAGAGAGTTGAAGCGCAAATAATAAAAGAGAGGGAGGAAAGGCAAATACAACAGCAGCAGGAACAAAGAGAAAGGGATTTAATTGATGCTAAATTAAAAAAGGAAAAAGAGGAAGCTGAAAAAGTAAGGTTACAATTAGAGAAAAAACAAAAAGCATTTGAGCTTAAAGTTTTGGAAGAAAAAGAGAAAGCGGAAAAACTTGAATTAGTGGCAAAAAATAAAATTCAAGAATTAGAGAATGAGGCTAGATTAAAAAAAGAACAGGAGGAAAAAGAAATTGAGGATAATTTGAAAAAAGGAGATGGAGAGAAAGTTGAAGATTTGGTTAAAGACTTAGGAGGATTAAAAACTAAGTATAACTTTAAATCAAAAGGGAATAAGGCAATGTATGAGAGAGTGAATATTTTATTGGGAAAAATCATTAAAGATATTCAAAATTAAAAGGGGTTTATTTTACACTATGAAACCAGGAGGTGGGAAAAACTCACCTCCCTTTTTTAACAATCAAAAAAAATAGAATATGAAAAATAAAGAAATTTTAAATGGGGAATTTGATACAAGTGAATGTATTTGTACAAATCAAATAGAGTTTGAAAATTGTAGTCATGGTTGTTGTGAAGAACCAGAACCAGGAAATGAAACAGGATTTATTACCACCGATGAATATTTTGCAGCAAAGAAAGCAGAAAAGAAAACAGATGTTGAATTTCTTTCTGAGTACTTAGATTTATTAGAGGAAAGAACCGAAAATGTGAGAAAAATTGGAGGTGTTACATGGCTTACTTTCTTCATGTTGAAAGCAGATTTAAAATGTAATCAATGGGAAATATACTGTATTCAAGAAACAGAAAAAGGAAAAAAAATAATTAAGGATTTAAAGGATAGGTGCAAAAGTTTTTCAGAAATGTTAGAGATTGAATTAAAAAAAACAACATTTGAAGGAATAAGAAACCAAATAAAAGAAGAGGGGGGAATCCTTTGTTATGCGTTCGGAAACAAAGTGAGAAATGTTTTTTGTTATTCAGTAGAGGGAAGTAATATTATGGTTACTCATAATTTTGAAACAGGAGAGGTAAAAATATTTGATGAAAGAAAGGTTTGATATTGTGATAAATTGGTGTATTTTGTGACAAATATATTTAATAATTTAAAAAAAGGAACATGGAAAAATTTGAGGAAAAATTGGAGAAAGTTTTGGAATCAGAAACTGTTGGATCAAGGTTACAAATCCCCCTCCCTTTACTGGATGAAATTAAAGGTTATCAAATCCTGGTTAAGAAAACAGGAGGAAAAAAAATGAGTAGGGAAAATATTATTATTAGGATGATGTTGCACGGAAAAGAGGGATTAGAAAAAGAGAAAAAGGAAATGTTGAAAAAGTTAGTTGAGGAGTTGAGTTAATTTTAAAAATCAAAAATCAATAGTATCATGGAAGATAAAAAAATAGAATTAACAGTTGAAGAGGTAACAAAAATGTTACAACTAAAAACAGATGAACTAAGTGAAGCAAACCAGGAGGTATTAAATTTAAAAGTTAGGGGTTTGAAAGTATATGAAGAAAACCAACTTTTACAATTCTCTCCTCAATATGCAGCACAAGCGGCCGACATGAAATTCCATTTAGAAATGGCTAAACAATTTACAGCATCTAAAGCCTTCCCTAATTACAGTCCTGAACAAATTTATACAATAATGAAAGCAGGCTCTGAGATGAATATGAAGCCTTTGGAAAGTTTATCCTCCCTCTATATCCTCAAAGGGAAAATTGAGCCTTACGGAAAGGGAATGGTTGCTATTTTAACAAAAAACGGATATCGTTTAAAGTACACAAATGAAACTCCTTCAATGTGTACGGTTACAGCAACAAATGAAAAAGAGGATTTTTGTGGGAGTGAAACAGTAACAACAGCAGATCCAATTTTAAAAAGATCCAATGCGATTAAAATAGCACCAAAAAACAAACTACGTTTTCACGCTATTAGAATGCTTTTAAATTTTCAATTACCTCACTTGATTAGTTCCACCGCTGACTTATTTGAAAGGGATGCAGTAGAGCAAAAAAGTAAATCAAGTAAAGAGGTTACATTTGAAAAGACGGCCGCACGGGTTAGGAAACACATTGAGGAGAGCAAGGATATGGATGAGTTGGTGATGGTAAATGGAGAGGTTGATAAATATGAACTTAGAGATTTTTTTGATGATAAAAGTAGAGAGTTGGCATATAAAGAGTTGGCATAGAAATTGGATATAGTAAGTTGTGGGTAATATTTCCCAATTATTAAAAATCAATAGTTATGTACAAATTAGAAGAGTTTAAAATTAAAAACGGGTATCAAGTTTTATTTGCATTAGTTGTGTTTTTGTCAGCTTGTTTTTCAATAATATATAATTAGTTTTAGTTAAAATGGTTGTTGATTGGCTCCTCTTTTTTGGGGAGTCAATTTTAAAAAAGAAAAAAATGGATGATAAAATAAACGAGTTTGTAAAAATGGAATTAGGTTTAACCCTGGAGAATGTCATGGATGAATTTAAAGTATATGGAAAGTTTAATGTGGTTAAAGGGGTATTAAGGTTAATGGAGGGGAAAAAAATTGGTTATGATGATAAAAGTGAAACATTTTATTATGCAGATTAATTGGTATGGTGTACCCGAAAACCTTAGAGAGGAAGTACTAAAAATCACAGAAAATGATGAATTAGAATTTTTTGAGATAGTGGGGAAATTAGAATTGATCTGTCCTTATTTTTTTTATCCAACCTTAATTTCTAATATGGTTGGAGAATGTAAAACAAAAACATTAACGAGTATTTATAAATTTAGAAAAAATCAATATCATGGAAAGTAAATGGAAAAACTTAGAGAATTATAAAGAGTGGCTAAAAATTCAATATGAGATAGGGGGAGTTGCATTAAGAGAGGAGATTATTGAAATAGGGGGAGAAATGCTAGAAGATAGTTACAATGAAATAAGGGATTTTTTAACCACCGAAATTAACAAACCTCGTTTTAGGGCCTCCTCAATTGGTGGACTCAAATCAGATCCAAGATTAAAAAGTGATAAGGAAGCAGGGAAACTTGCAAAGGGAGTTGAGACGATGGTTGAGGATATTTGGCTAAAGAAAAATTACGGTTACGATGCTTTTATGGAAGTAAATGCGACTCAGAAAGGGAAAATGTGTGAAGAGGATGCAATTGGTTTGGTTCAATTACTTGACAAAGGAGCCAAGGAATACAGGTTTAAGAATGAAATTAGGATGTACAATGAGTTTTCAAATGGAGAATGTGATATAGCTTTAAATGATTCTATTGAGGATATTAAAGTGGCCTATGATGTACGTTCATTTTTCCAAAAAGGTAAGAAAGAATTTTATACTCATAAAGGAGAAAAGATTTGGGGATTTAATAAGTTGCAATTTGGACAGGCTCAAGACTATATGAGGCTTTGGAACAAACCTAAATTCACTCTCCTCTATTGTGCTATTGATACTCCGGAGGAGTTGATTAGAGATGAAGAGAAAAGGGTTTATTACAAATATGGAATGGATGAAGATAGTGAGGCTTATATTGAAGCCAGTAAGCAGATAAGGAAAAATCATGATTTCAACCAAATTCCAATTGAAAAAAGAGTTAAAAAATTTACTATTCTAAGGGATCAAGATTATTTGGATGATTTGAGAGAAAGAGAAATTACAGGAATGAAGTATTACGAAACCTTAGAACTATAAAATATATAGTGCAAATTGAGGGAAACCCAAAAGAGGGATTTTTAATGTTTGGTTATATGGATTTCAATGTATGGTTACCCGGCTCCCTAGATAGAGCCGGGTACTTTTTAAGATCAATCCTAAAAATATAGGAGTTTTCGACTTATGTGTCGAGAACTAACCTGAAAATATATTCATAGTTTTGTTTTGTTTCCCCAATCATTAAAAAGCAGGTATAAAGTTTTTTTTTGGTTGGGTTTTTTTTAAATCTTTATTTGATATTGTGATAAATTGGTGTATATTTGTGATAAGATAATATAATTGTTCATATCATTTAAAAAAAAGTCTCATGATAATCCTATCAATTATTTCTTTACTTTCAATTCTTTTAGGTTGCGAAAAATGGAAAGAATAAATAGTACATTTGTTTTATAATCAAGATAATTAAAGTAGAAGTTAATTATTTTCGATTCAAGAATTTTAAAACAAAAATTTGTTTCCCCGTGATCTGCTTCTACCAGTTCATGGGGTTTTTTTTTAAAAAATTACCTATGAAAAAGAGTTTGAAAAGTTTAATTGGTGGGGATGCGTTTTGGATGGTAAATAAAAAACTGGTTAGATTTATTGGTTGTGTGGAGTCAGGAGTATTAATATCATTTTTAGTTGATAAAGAAGATTATCACATTCAAACAGGAGAATTAATTGAAAAAGATGGGAGGTTTTATTTTTATGCTACTAGTGAAAAAATAGAGTTTGAAACATCATTAACATACGGGAAGCAAAAAAAATGTTTAAAGATCCTTTCAGATGAGGGAATGATTAATATCATCAAAATGGGACTTCCTGCAAAGTTGTATTTTTCAATTGATGAGAATGTTATTTTAAGCGTTTTGTTGGGGGAAAAAACTAGCTCAAAACAAGTATTAGTGAAACCCAAAACAAAGAATTTAGGAAACGCTAATTCAAGTATTAGCGAAACGCCAAAACAAGTATTAGTGAAACGTGATGATATACTAATAACAAAGCCATTAATAACAAAAGATAAAGAACAAAAGAACAATAGCTTCTCCACTCTTTTTCCAATTTCTCAAGAGATCGACAAAAAAGAAGCAAAGAAAAGAGGTTTGATTTTAGGTTGTGTTTTAGTAATTGAATATTTCAATGAATTGTCAGGGAGAAATGTAAGTACAAAAGAAGATAGTGAAAATGTAAAGTATGTTTTAGGCTTGAGGAAAACAGTAGGGAATTTTGAGGATATTAAATTGATGATTCAGTTTAAATGTTGGGAATGGAAAGATGATAAAAAAATGGCAGTTCATTTAAAGCCTGTTACGATATTTAAAAGGCATGGCCAAAGATACGTTGAGGAGGCTTTGGAAGCTAAAACCAATGAAGTATACCAAAACGCTTTAAAATCCTCTAAGGATGAAGGAAAAGGGGGAAAGGGAGGATTTAAAGGGGGTGAATTAACTAAAGGAGTTGCAAACAGATTGAAAAACTTTTAAATCAATAGCAAAAACCGTTTTTAAAAAAAAATTACTATGAAAAAACATGAAATTATTCCAATTGGAGAAAACAGAAAATTAACTACATACTCAAAAAGTTTCTTAAAAGGTTTGAGAGATAATTGGGGAGCAAAAAAAGTAACTAGAAAAAAGGTTATCCGGTCCGATGAAACAGGAGAACCAATTTGGGGAGATGTTGAAATTCTATTAGAGTCAGGAAATAGGAGGCTAAATAAGGGGATTGAAAGAGAGGTTTTTTATGAGTTTGCTGAAATGATTAAGAGCCAGGAGGAAGAGGAAAATATTAATAGTATTGTTGAAGCAGGATATTTTGAAGTTAACAAAGCCATTGCAGCCTTTAAAACGACTCCAAATTTTGTTATGGATAGAAGATTAATTCCCAAGAGTTTTGATGAAAGTGAAGAGTTAGGAATAAGTAGTATTGCAAGTTTAGTGAAATATAAAGGGGAGCAAAAAACAGAGGATTTGATTTTTGTATTAATCATGGGATTTGTTAAAAAGTTTGGGAAAAGAAATGATTTGAATGAGGGAGATATAGTTGAGTTATGCCAGGATATAGTTTCTCAATTTAGGAGTTTAAACATTGCAGATATAAAAATGATTTTCAATAAAGCTCTCTTTACATCTTACAAAAAATTCAATTTGGACTATGCAAGCGTTTTAGAGATCTTGAATGATTGCAAAGAGGAAAGGATGAAGTGGGCAATTGAGAAACAAACTGAGGAGCATAGGAGGATGACAGGACAGGAGAAAAGTGTGAGATTCAAAGAAAAGGCTCCAATACTTTCAGGAGATGGATTAGGGATGGAGGAAATGATGAGGGAAATTAAATTAAATGAGGATAACCAAAAACGTGAAAAAATTTAAACCAGTATTTTATAATTTTTAAAAATCAATAGTATGTCAAAGGAAAGCGAAATAAAAAAGGAAATTTTCAATTTGGGAAACCAAGTGATGAGATTAAAAAATGAATGTTCGGAGTTAGAGATAAGAATAAGAGTGAGTCGAGCGGAATTAGAATTAACAAAGCAATTTATAACCAATTTAGAATCATTAGAAAAAAAGCAAAAACAATGATAATATTTTTAAAGGTATCGACAATGTTTTTAATTTATCTTTTAGGTGTTAAAATGCTAAAAGATCTTACCAGTAAATAATTTTTAAATCTTTTAAATAAATCAAAAAATGGAAGTTAAAGTAATTCACGAAATGGACAAAGGGGATTTCACAGAGGAAAGAGGAACTGAAAAAATACAAATGAAAAGGGGGATTGAAATTGAAGGGAAAAACAGGAGTAACCTAATGGTTACTTTGTCGCTTAATTGGAAAAAAGGTTTGTATTCTATTACTCCACAATGGAACAGCGGACAAATCACAGGGGATGACATTATTGATACTGCTACATTGAGAGCAATGAATCAATTAATGTTTTCAGCTAGAAATCGAGGGAGAGCGTGGCAAATGGATTGGAATGACAAAAACCCGGTTGATCCGGCACAAGAAGAAATTTTTCCAAAGGATGAGGATGAGGATTTACAAGAAGGATTTGGGGAATAAAAAATATTCATGGGATTATAATTTGTTGTAATGTGGGGAGCAACACCGCTCTCCACATCTTTAAAAAAAAAATCATTATGGAAAATTCAAAAGGAACAAATTCAAAAGTTGGAAAAAGAGGAGTATCAAAAAGAGAGTTGATAAAAATTAAAAAGGGGAAGAAAAAATTTAATATAGGTTGTGGAGGAGATATTACAAATTTAGGGTAAAAGTTTTTAACCAAAAAAAACAAAAGTGATGAAAAAGAAAAATGAAATTATTATCTCAGATATGAAAAAGAAATTAAAAACTGTTTCTCCTGTCAAAACTAAAAAAAGTAATGGTTCGGGAATGGTTTGGATTTATGTTTGTTAAAAAATAAAGAAATTATGAAAAATCTATTTAGTGTTTTAGTGGTGGCTTTAATCTTTGTTTCATGCGTGAAAAATGAGTTACCGATTAGTGAAAAAGAGGAAGTGTATGGGAGTTATTTAGCTATTGACACATTGCAAGAGATTCAATTGCTCAACTTCTCAGAGCCTTATATTTATCTGCTTAAAAAAGATAGTACGGTAGTCAGGCATTACAATTATTTTATTTTTGATAATCATTGTTTTGATGGGGAAGGGAATTATATTTTTGAAATAGTTTATTTGGAAAATAGGGATCTTAAAATTATTGATATTGGGAATAATGAAATTTTGGATTTCAGAAATAAATATTGATTAACGTTTAAAATAATAATTATGGCAATAATTAAAAAAAAATTAGTTTCAGATGAAGATGTTTTAAAGTGTTTTGCAAAAGGCAAAATTCATACTTTAATGTGTAATTCTCTTGCAAATCAAGCAATTTCATTAATTCTTTCCCCTAGCGATAATCATTTAGGGAAATTAGATGAAATCAAAGAATGTTTAAGATTAATGGATGATTCTACAAAAAAACATTTGTTTAAAAAGGGTTTTGGTATTCAGAAACCATAATGAATTGGCAGGGAAAAAAAAGGAAGAGGAAACCAATGAGGCGTTTTGTGTATCTCATGGAAAGAAACCCCACATTATTAAAATGGATTTTAGGCCACTTTGCGAAGGTGAGAGAGATTAAAATTGGAGTTGCAAAGGATTCGAGTGAAAGGGAAAAACAAGTTGATAGAGGTATTAAGGGGAAGGTTGTATTACTCAATGAGTTCAAAGTAAATGCAGCTACAACAGTAGAAAAAGGGTTACATATTATTTTCAAAGATGAGAGTTGGAAACCACCAACAATAAAGAAAGGGAGTGGAGAAACTGAATTTTTTAAGCTCTCGAATTATCAAATAGGAAAAGCCAGGCGAAAATTAAGGAATACAGAGGGAGATGATAATGGAGATAGTTTTGTATTGGTCTTGATGTTAGGAATTTTTTTAATTATTTTATTTCATGTAAAAAATCAATAGTGGAAATCATAAAAGAAAACAAAGTTTATAATATGGATTGGGTAGAAGGGGCAAATCTCCTGCCAGCGAAGTCGGTTAATTTAATCATTGCAGATCCTCCATATTTTGAAGTAAAAGGAGAATTTGATTTTATTTGGAAATCGTTCGAGGATTATTTAGTTGATGTGGGAAAATGGGCAAAGGCTTGTAAAAGAATTTTGGCGGATAATGGGACTTTATTGTATTACGGTCACGCCAAAAAAATTGCTTATACTCAAATCATTTTTGATAAATATTTTAATTTAATCAATAGTTTAGTTTGGGATAAAGGGGATTTTATGAATTTAAATAAAAGTGACGGATTAAGAAGTTTTGCACCTTGCACGGAAAGAGTTTTAATGTATGGGAGCAAGTCAATGGATTTGACAGGATTACAAACTATTGAAAAAGAATATATAGCACCTCGTAACCCATTTGCAAAAGAATTAAAAAAAGCAAGATTAAAAAAAGGAGTAAGTATAAATGATGTGGCTGAATATGGTAAATTTTATGGGAATGTAAATCACGGAGGATCTGTAACTAATTGGGAACGTGGATATAATACTCCAAACATTAAGCAATGGAAAATATTATGTAATAACCTCCCAATAAAAAGAAAAGAATACGAAGATTTAAGAAAAGAATACGAAGATTTAAGAAAAGAATACGAAGATTTAAGAAGACCATTTAACAACTCATTTGAACTGCAAGAGGTTTTAAAGTTTAGCAATGAAGCAGTAAGAGTTGGAAGTAAATATAAACACGACACAGTAAAACCAGAAACGTTAACCCGTGCCTTAATTTTAACCTGTTCACGAAAAGGTGATTTAGTTTTAGTCCCATTTGCTGGAAGTGGTACAGAATGCGCAATGGCAGCAAAAGAAGAAAGGAAATTTATTGGTTTTGATATTAATAAAAAATATGTAGACATGAGCAATAAAAGATGTGAACAATATTTAAAATATAAACAATTAAATATTTTTAAAAATCAATAGTAAAATGGAAAACATAAACGAACAATTAAGGCAAAGAGTAAAAATTTTAATTGGTATAGATCCAAGTTTTATCAAAATGGGAGTTTGTATTTATAACCCAAAAATAAAAGACGCAAACAAAGCAATGGTAATGAAGAGAGGGGATTTTATGGGGATGGTAAAATGGATCAATCAAACAGTAAAGGAAATGGGATATACAATGAGTGAAGTTGTGGCAGTTGTTGAAAACCCAAACCTCGACTCAACAGTTTTTGGAATGTTCCCAATTCTGAAAAAGGCAGTTAGTGAGTTTATGAAAACAGGAGGAAAAAATTGGGGAGGCTTACAAGCTACATTTGGGATGATGATGAAAAGAGGACAAGATGTGGGGAAAAGCAAAGCAAGTGGCCAATTAATTATCAAAATGTTGAGAGATAAGGGAGTACCAGTTGTTGAGATTGCACCAAGTTCAAGGAACAAAGCATATCAAAAAAAGGGAGGGAAAACAGTTAGAGAGAATAATATAAAAACTCTAATCATGCCAACCAAAACAACTCAATCGCAATTTGAAGATTTGACAGGGTACAAAGGCACTAGCAATGAAGATTCAAGAGATGCTGCAACGATGGTCTTTGGGAGGAGTGTTTTGTGGGCTGTTAATAGTTTCATATTCGAGGAGGAAAAAAACAAAAATAAACCTCCCTCATATCCTTCCTCAAAAAATGGAAATGAATTTTTAGTAAACAGAGAAACAAAAATATTTTAATTATTAACCTTTTAAAAAAAAATAAAGATGAAAAGCGAAGTTAAAAACATTGAATTAGTTACTGAGTTTCCTTGCTTAATGGAATACAGAATGCAAGGTGAAGTACTGGTTGGTATTTACATAGTTAATGAATACCCATTAAATGAAGTAACAAGAGATAAATATTCAGTTTGTATGATTTCTTCAAAACGTGAAGATGTTTCAAGTGTAGGTGAGACATTTTTTAAGCAAGATTTAGACCCCAAAGAATGGTTTCCCCTTCCACCAGGTACTCAAGTAACATTAGTAAATTAAAAAACACATTATTAACCTTTTAAAAAAAAACAAAAATGAGTTTAAGAAATGCAGTACAAGTAATTTTTGATATTGAAACAGTAAGGGGGAAAAACTTTATTGGTAATGAACAAAGTGGAGTTCCAATGAAAACTATTGAAGATTGTGAGGATGCGTTTGAAAAAGCGTGGTTTAAGCATGGAGAAAGAAAATACAAGGATATGAATGTTGAGGATTCTTTTGAAAAGGGGGCCGGGTTGGTTCCTGAGTTTGGGATGATTGTTTGTATTGTGGCAATGGATTCAATTAGTAAAATCCCTGTTAGATTTAAGATGATTATTGAGGATGGGGAACCGGATTTTGATGCAATTGAAAAGGGAATGTTATTGAATTTTTATATGTGGTTAGATGAATTGGAAGAGGAAAGTAAAAATCCAGTACAGTTAATTGGCCACTATATTAAAAAATTTGATGTTCCTTATGTCAATACTAGGAGTGCAAAACACGGACTAAAAATACATTCTGCTTTTAAATGCTATGGTATAAAACCCTGGGATTTAATTATGATTGATACAAAAGAGGTTTGGAATGGAGGTATTTTTGGAACATCTCAGGCATCAAGCCTTGACAATGTTTGCAGGATATTAGGTATTGAATCCCCAAAAAATGGAGGGGAGGATGAATTGGATGGATCAATGGTTGGAGAGGAATTTTGGAACGGAAAAGGGAAAATGAGTGAAAGGGTAAAAAGGATTTGTGATTATTGTGAAAGGGATGTAATTGCAAACGCCAAAGTTTTGAATAAAATGTTTTCTCTAAATATGATTTGATAAATTGTTGTCCGCAGTTGTTTTTTAATACTTACCACATTTGATAATTATTTTAATCTTTTTTATTAAATATGTTGATTGGTAAGATAATGTTTATTATATTTGTGTATCGAAAGAAAGTAATTAATCATATTTAGTAAACATTTAAAAAATAACAATTATGAATTTATTAAATAAAGTAAAAATGTGTGATTTCTCAGATGATGAGGGATCACACGCTGGGACTCTGCCAGCAACGAAGAAGTATTTCTCGGCTAGACAGCTGGGAGATATGGCAAGGGGAGATGTCTTAGTGAAAGACGACAGATGTAAGTGTCATCCAAAGGCACCTAATTCGAGGTTTTACTTCATGAGTAAGCTGGAAGATTCTAGAAGGATCACGGCTTGGAATACTTACTAATAAAATAAATGCGTAGAAGCCTAATTAATAAAAATTAAAAAAACTCATTATGAAAAAGTTAGTATTAAATAATTTAACAGCAGAAGAAATTGAAAATGTAATGGTAGGAAACTTTGGAAACGAAGGAGATGTTTTAAGAATATCTAAAGAAGATATTGAAGAGGAAGGGGAATCACTTTCTAGAGTCTATAAAATCGAAGATTGTTTTGTTATCGTAACGGTCAATTTTGATACATACGAAAGAAGAGTTAATTATGTAATAGAATTAGATGATGCTGAAAAAGTAGCTACTGATAATTTATTAACTGTTTAATGAAGGTATCAGATATATTAAACAAGCTAATCGAAGAGAGTGACTTTGAAGGAACAAAGTCACTCTCTGAATACACGGGAGTAAATAAAGGATTTATTGACCGAGCTAGAACTGGAAAAAATACTTTAGAGAAATTGGATATTGTTTTTGAAGCACTAACTAAAGATTTAACTGCCGAGGATTTTATGTTGGTTCGGCAATTAATTAGGAATATTCGTTTGAGAGAAATTGAACGAGAGCAGATTCTTTAGAGTTTCTTTTGGAATTGCACACAATGGAATCGTATCGACGACGTGCGACCGTCTAGGTCGAATGTCCGGCGATACATTGTTGGGCGCAGTATTTTTTAATAACTTTTTAAATATAAAATTATAATGAACGTAGATTTTTCTTTTAAATCTTCTTTAGGTAAAATACTAAAATCACCTCATTTGGTATTCCATTTTTCTCTTGATGTGATATATTTTTTCCCGCAAAAAGAAGTTAATTGGAGTCATGGGAAAGATGGAAACACTTTTGTTTCTTTTAAACGGAGTACTCGATGGCTTTGGTTTTGTTTTAGGATAATAAAAATTCACGTAAGGAAGCAGTCTGGTCTTTTGAAGTTTGATGAATCAGAAGCTAGGAAACTTATTTGAGAAATTAAATTCTCGTTTAGCGTCTTCTCTTAATTGCGGACAATGAATAAGTATCGCCGCCGTGCTGGCCGTTTAGGCCGCATGGACGGAGATACATTGTTGGATGACGTTTTTTTTAACATTTAAAATATATTTTTAATTATGGAATTACCAAACGCAGAAAAATATTTAATCTTAATGATGGGAATGTGTTTTTTAGCTAATGTACTTTTTTTTGCATCATTATTGGATTTAACTTTTGTAGGGGATTTGATTTGGGGAAGCGGTGCAATGTGCTCTTTGTTTGCTATTGTTTTTTTAGTCCTCTTTATTAGGGAAAATAAAACATTTTCCAAAAAGGTTTAATTTATTTTTCTAAATGTCATCCAACAAGGTTATAACCGCAACTCTTAATTGAAAAACTCAATCATAGCAAAGGTTATAACAATGTTTTCCCACCTATAAAAAAAAGTAATATGATTACCAAATTAAAATTTTTCAAGGGATTAACAATTGGAGTTTTTATTTGTATTTTTATTTGGGTTAGTTTGTATCTGATTTGGGAAGTATTATATAAATATTATTTATTTCTATTTTAAAAAATAGGTGTGCAACCGGCCTCAAGCGGTGCAATAAAAACAGCCGTTTTTTAAATTATTTTTTTTTTAAAATCACCGTGGTTTGGTTGTTTTCCACATTTTTTAAACCAATAAAATTAAAATCATGGAAAAAGATTTGACAAAAGATTTAACAAAAGAAGAAAACAAAGAGTTTGGGGAACGTTTAAATAAAAAAATTGAACAATTAAAGGAAGATGTAACTCCTGATAAAGAAAAAGATTTCAAATGGAATATAACAAGTGAAACAGGATTAAATAAAATGAAAAAAGAATAATTATGCCAAAGAAAAATAAAACTACATACGGTTTAAGTGATGGGTCAAGGATGACAGGAGATGAGATTGATAGAAAAGTGGTAAAAGCAAAGGAAAAGTATTTAGAGGATTTTGTTGATTTACATGGTTACATATTTTGCGAAAGGTCAAAAAGATCAGATAAGCCAGTTGATAGATCTCATATTATATCCGTTCGTATTTGCAAACAAACGGGAAGATCTGAGTTATCATTTAGTAAATGGAATTTAGAATTTTTAACCAGGGAAGAACATTTGAAACTCGAAAATTGGGCAAATAAAACAAGGGAGCTTTGGTTTGAAATGAGGAAAGAGGGAATGAGTTTTGAACAGTTTGAAGATTGGAATAAAATTGATTTAGGGGGAGTTTAAATAACTCAAAAAACGGAACATTTGCCATATGTGTAAATGTTCCGTAAATTGCGGAAAATATAAATATGAACGTATCAAAAAACTTTAAAACGATTGGGGAAGCAATGCCAAATTTAAGCAGGAGAGGGTGTTGGATGACTTGTTTTGGTTGTGATAAGCAATGGGATAGAATTGATACAAAATATGTTCATATGCTCTCAGTAGTCTTAAATGGAAGAATGGATAGTAGATTTATATGTGATTCTTGTTTAAAGAAAACAGAAAAAGAAGATTAATAATGTTTTTAAAAATTTCAAATATGAAAAAGTTTTTTAGTGTTTTAATGATGGTGTTTTTTTGCAACGTTTTATTTGCTCAAAATGATGAGGTAAATTTAATTAAGCCAATTGTTGAAAGTCCTGCAATTACAGGAAGCCAAATGAGGACCTTTGTGGCTATGAATAATTACAAAAATTGGGGAATTATCAAGCTAGGGTTAGATAGTACAATGAGGACAAAAACAGGAAAGGGAGTGAAAATTTGCATTTGTGATACAGGAATGCCAAACCACAGGGATTTTAATAATGGGAATATTAAATTGGCAGAAAGTTTTATTGGAGGAGATGGAGATGTAGTGGATTATAATGGACATAGTACTCATGTAGGGGGAATTATATTAGAAATTGCAAGGGAATCAGATTTATTTTTTGCAAAAGTATTGGATAAAAATGGAGGGGGAAGTATTACAGGAGTTGCAGCCGGAATAAATTGGTGTGTTGATAGTAAAGCAGATATAATTAATTTAAGCCTTGGAAGCTCCCAACCTTCTCCAATCATGAAAAAAGCGATTGATAGAGCAATTGAAAAGGGGATTTTAGTTATTGCAGCTGCAGGAAACGAGGGGCAAAATCCAAACGGAAACTCAATGGGTTATCCTGCTAAATATGAGGAAACGATTGCAATAGGTTCGATTAATAAGAATTTAGATGTTTCTTACTTTTCAAGTTCGGGGGAACAGGGGGATGTAGTTGCACCAGGTGAATCAATTTTAAGTACTTGGTTGAATGATGAATATATAATTTTATCCGGGACTTCAATGGCCACTCCTTTTGTAGTAGGAATGGCAGCGTTAAAAATGGAAGGTGGTTTGGATAGTGTTGATTTTGAGAGAATTTTTGAAAATTCAGCAAATGACATGATGGATCCGGGGTTTGATAATGTAAGTTTTTGGGGATATGTAACACCAAAATTCTACAATGAAAGAGATACAAGTATTGTTGAGCCTCCGGTAGTAGAAAACCCAAATCAAAAAATAACAAATTGGACTCCAATAATAGTTGGAGGTGTTTTTATAATTATATTGTTATTAATGTTTTTCAAAGGAAAGAAAAATGATGGTACTTAATTCAGTTGTTTTTTGTTTAGGTATTTTAGTATTAATTATTTATCATAAAAATCAAGAGAATGAAACCAATTAAATTTAAAGGGGAAAATCTAACGATAGGAGAAGGGCAAAAAGAATATAAGCAATTACCCGCTTTTGTAGATCCATCCCAACCAATAGTCCCATTTAGTTCTTGTTGGATTATGGAGGAGGAGGAAAAAGAAGAGTTTTTGAAAACGGGAAAGATTTGGGTAACTCAACTAACCTTTGGTAACAGATACGCTCCAATGCAATTAAATGTATCAAAACCAAAAGGGATTGGAAAATTTGCAGATCCAAAAGCAATGAAGGCGAAAATGGAACAGGCTGAAAAGAACATGAAAGCAAAAATAAAAGCAGAAAAAGCTATTCCTAAATTTGAAGAAAGTGAACAAGTTGCGGAGTTGATGAAAAAAGCAAGTAGCATCCTTAAAGACATTGAACCAGGGACCAAAGATGATGTAGTAAATGAACTAATGGAGAAACTTGAAAAGAACGTGGGAATTGAAGAAGATATTAAAATTATTAAATAATGGCTACTTGTAAAAGGTGTAACGATACTGGAATTTTAGACATCCCAAAGGGCGAAAACGAAGACGTAAAAATATGTATTTGTTCAAAAGGGGTTGAATTTAGTGAAAGCGTGAAAGTATTATTTAGTAGTTTAGGTATTAATGTAAAAACAGTTTTAAAAAAGTAATTAATAGCATATAAAAAATTTACAATTATGGCGAAGGGAAGCCGAAAAGTAAAGGAATTAGTTAGAACGGTAGAATATGAGGGAGAGGTGTTTGAGGTTCCGCTGACAGGCAAAGGAAAAGTATTAAGTACTGAGGGGAAAATGAAAATTGTTAAAGTTGTATGTTTTTTATATGCTACTGATAAGTATAATTTAGTCTCTTGTTTGAATATGTGTGGGGTTAAAAGTGATACTACTTGGTATAACTGGATTGATGAGGTTGGTGAAATAGGCGAATTATATTTAAAAGCGCAATTGGAAAAAGATAGAAGATACAGGGTACAGTTAAAGGAAAGGGGGAGAACAGTAGTGGAAAGGATGATGGATGGATATATTGTTGATTTAGTTGAGAAAAGAGAGGAGAGAGTCAATACAGGCGAAATAGACAAAGATGGAAAGGTTATTTATGGGATGCAAATATTGTCAGCAGTACAAAAACAGATTTATATTAGACCTTCCCCTGCCATCATTAAAATGGCTGTTTTCAATGTTGATAGAGATATGTTTAAGCCGTCGATAAAAGAGGATGCAGTTGATAATGAGTTGATGGCATCTGATATAAAAATATTGATTGAAGGTGGGAGCGTTCCACCTGTAACAGATGAGAGTGAAATTGGAGACATAAACAAGAATCCCAATGAGTGAAATAAAAGCGCATTTTTCCACCTCACCCGTTTTTGAATGGAATTATAACAGTAAAGCAAGGGTAAAGATTAATCAAGGTGGTACAAGTTCAGGCAAAACATATGCAATTTTACAGGTAATATTTATAAAGTTAATTCAGAAAAAAAAGATTGCAACGGTTATAGGACAAGATTTACCAAATTTAAAAAAGGGTGCAATTACTGATTTGATTGATAGGATATTGGTTAATTCAGCGTGGATGAATAATTTTGTGATTCGTTACAATAAAAGTAATAATGTACTTTATTTTAAGAATGGGAGTAGGTTAGAATTTACTAGTTTTAAAGACTCACAGGATGCGCATAGTGGAAAAAGGGATATAGCTTTTTTTAATGAAGCAAATGGAATGCCGTGGAAGATTTATGAACAGGTAGTTATGAGAACATCTGAGGAGGTTTATATTGATTATAATCCAAGTGAGGAGTTTTGGGTACATGAGAAATTGATTGGAGAGCCAGGTGTTGAAGTGTTTTATTCTAATTTTAGTCATAATCCTTATGTTCATCAAAACATTGTAGATTATTTATTTAGCCTAAAGGAGGTTGATATAAATACCTGGAATGTTTATGGACTGGGGAAAACAGGAGATATTACAGAGCTTGTTTTTGAAAAGGTTACTATTGTTGATGAAATGCCAACCGGGTTAAGGAGTAGAGGATATGGGATGGATTTTGGTTATAGAGCAGATCCAACGACTCTCATTGATTGCGGCCTTTTAAATGAAAGGGATATATATTTAGATGAGATAATACACGGGTACAGGATGAAAACAAGTGAGATGGATGATAAGATGGTGGAAAAAGAGGTTTGGAGGAACAGGGGAATCTATGCAGATAATTCAGGAGTTAGGATTATTGATGATTTATATGATTTGAATTGGAAAATAACAGGAGCTACAAAAGGCCCCGGTAGCGTTAAAGATGGAATTGATTTATTGAATGATTACAATATTCACATTACAAGGCGAAGTATTAATATAATCAAGGAAAGGACTAGGTACAAACACAAAGTTGATAAGAAGACAGGAAAAATATTAAATGAACCAATTGATGCTTGGAATCATTGTTGGGATGCAATAAGATATTGGGGAATGGAAAATTTGCATCCAATTACCAAGCGCAAAAAAGGAATAAGAAAAGGAAATTAATCGAGGGTTTTTTTTGAGTACAGATGTAAATATTTGTACTCTTTTTTTATTAGGAAAAAAACCTTAGATTTGTATATTATTTTATTTAAAAATCTTATGAACCAACGGGACAGGTGAGTAAATTAAAAATCTTAATTGATGAAAAATTTAGCAATAGCTTTAAAGAGCTTATTACTTTGTCCCCCTACCGTTCCTCAATCAATCGGAGCCTCAACCTGTTTAGAGCGTTTTGGGGAAATTCAAAAAATTATTTTGCAAAGGACATTGAATGGTGCTGTTACCAATAGTATTACCATTGCGACGAGTAACCCCAATTTACTTGCAACATGGACTGCTTTTTTAATAGCAGGGGATGATACAAAAGCTCAGGTAACTCCTTTCATCAATGCCTTAATTAACGAGGTAGGTGATCCAATCCAAATTGGAGGAGTAGGAGCAACGGTTGGAGGGATTGTGAAAAATATTGGTTCCAATGCAAGCCCTTTTAATGGGGAGTTTCATGATGAGGAAAGGAAAGTAATGGCAGATGTAAAAGTGTACAATAAAGAAAAAGCATTATCTGTTTTTCTTTTGAACGAGCATGGAGATATAGGCGGCCTTACTGATAATTTGACCACTCCAACCATTTTCAAAGGTATTCCATGTTTAGATACATTTTTCCTTACTGATAAGAAATTTGGAGGTAAGGCAGATGTTGATAAGGATTTTGTTTCCTGGTCATTCCTTCCAAACTGGTCTGATAAGTTTTATGTTGTTACAGCAGCAGATTTCAATCCTGTTTCTGATTTAATCAATCCTTAATCTTGGATTCTAAAAATAAAATCACTCTCTTTTGCCCTGGAATCGGCGAAAGAGAGTTTGATTTAAAACACGGGATGAGATTGGTAGAGATGAAAAATAATGGAGGTTGGGTTTTAGCTGAAAAAAAGGAGGAGGGGATAAAGCCTGTTTTCAAAAAGAAGATTAAATAATATTTTTAAGTCAAAAAGATGCTAGAATTTAAAGATATTAAGGAGATCATATCGGGGGATAGTGAATTGAAACCCAAAAATTCTGCAATGGTCGAAAAGGCTATTTTGCACGAGGAGAGGGTTAGATTTCATTCAGAAATGACATTAGGAAAAGATGACATTGGGAGAGCTTATGATATTTTTATGAAATTTGTGGGGGGGTTACTTCCAGAGGAAAAAGTAATGATGTTTCAAACATTGTTCCAATTTCCGGTTGCTACTGTTCCTCTAATGGATGAAGCATATATTAGCTTAAGAAAGATTTTTGATGGTAGAAATCCGATAATAACTTATGACTTTTCAACAAAGGAATATGAGGGAAATTGGAGAGAATACAGGGATGAGAATTTAAGTGAAAAGTTTTGGGAGGAGGAAGGTTTTGAGATGATGAAAAGCGGAATTAATAGTTTAGTTGCAGTTGATTTGCCAGAGGAACAGGAAGGGGATAGACCGGAGCCTTATGTATATTTCATTCAACTAGAAAATGTTGTTTTTGTACACTCTGAAAATGGAGTTGACATTGAGTGGGTAATTTTCAAAATGGATGGTGAAAAATTAGGGGTGTTTGATGATACTAGTTATAGAGTTTTTGACTATAAAAATAAGGCAATTGGAAACGAGCCAATTACAGAGAGTTTACATGATTTAGGTTATTGCCCGGTTAGATTCTTTTGGACTAGTTCAATAAGCCAGAAAAACCCGTTGGTAAAGAAATCTCCATTGAGTTCTTTCTTAGGGAAATTGGATATGTTGTTATTTTATGAGATTGCAAACGAGCATCTTAATTTATTTGCAAGGTTTCCAATTTATTCAGCTTTTGAGGAGGATTGTGATTATGAGGACCAGGAAACGGGAAGATATTGTAAAAGCGGGTTTATCCTTCAACGAAATGGAGGCTATGTGATGAACGGGGCAAAACCTTTGGATTGTCCTGTTTGTTCCTCGAAAAAGTTAGATGGACCAGGAACTTATATTAAAATTGAGGCTCCTAATAAAATGAATGGGAATGTTGATTTGAGAAATCCGGTCCAAATAACGAGTATTCCAAAAGATTCATTAGATTATAACAACCTTGATATAAGAGAGCGTAGGACTGAAATTTACAAGGCTCTGACAGGGTTTAATGGAATGTCGATAAATAATCAGGCAGTAAATGAGAAGCAAGTAGGGGCAATATTTGAAAGCATGGAGGCAGCATTGAGAATGCCACAAATGAACTTTGAGAAAGTCATGAGTTGGAGTGAAAAAACAGCCTGTTTACTACGATACGGAAAAGAGATTTTTAAAGGGGTTAGCATTAATTTAGGTACTTCACATTATGTAATGGATTCTACAAAATTGATGGAATTGTATTTACAGCACAAAGAAAAGGGGGCACCTTTTGGAGTTCTGGATATGTGGGAAGATAGATATTATGAAAGTGAATTTAAGAATGATAATTTGAGGATGAAACGTTATGGAATAACAAAAAACTTAGATCCTTTGCGACATACTGATAATGTGGAAGCGTTGGATATGGTTGAAAAAGGGAGAATTGATGAGGTAACGTATTTAATTAAAGCAAATTTAAGCTCTTTTATTTTGAGATTTGAAAGAGAAAATGGTATTAATATAGTTGAATTTGGAAAAAATATAGATCTTAATAAAAAAGTAGAATCAATTAATCAAGCGTTTGTTAGTTACGCTCAAGAGATGATGGTTGTTAGTGATACAAGGAAAGAGGGGAAAAAAGAGAGTTTGGAATTATATGGGATTGGTGTGAGATCCGGAGGGATAACGCCACAACAAATTGACGAGGAGAATTTTAGGAGTGAATTGGGTTATTCTCCAATGTCAATAGATGCAATTGAAGCATGGAAAGCAGATAAAGGAATTAGAAAACCAACTACTCTAAAATCTCAAGCAGAAACGGAGGAGGCTATAAAATCAGAATAATTTAACCTTTTAAAAATATATTATGTTCGACAAAGAAAATTCTAAAAACGAGACTACAAAGAAAAAAGTAGTTGCAAAAACTCCCTTAAAAATTGTGATTGATTTACCAAAATCTGCAACGGGGGAAAAGTTTGAATATGTAGTCCCTGAAAGCGAAATGGAGACAACAGCGCATGTATACCAGGAGCAGTTAAGATTTGCAAGCGATTCACCAACACGACTAAGTAAAGGACATTCACAGAAATACACCAGACAGGGATGGGAGAATTTTAGAACATATGGAATCTCACAAGGATGGACAATTGTATTATTACACGCTCCCAAAGATTGGCCTACTGAGGTTGTAGGATTGGATCAAATTGGGAGAAAGACAAAGCAACGATAAGCATTTTTTAAAAATCAAATATTTTATAACTAAAAGAGCCTAAAAGTTATGTTAGAAAAAGAAATTATTATTTCAGATCCACTATTGAAGGATTTAACAACGGAACAAATTGCAGCACTCGAAAAAATGAGTGCAAATGATGAACAAACAACTATTGACGCAAATAGGAGTAAGTTTTGGAAGGCAATTGATAACGATGTTGAGGGGATTTTTGGAGTTGGCAAAACTCCTGGTGTGAAAACTCATGAGATTCTAAAACAAGTCCTAACCGATGCCAAAGAGAAGGCAGGGAAAACGGATGAGTTAAACACTAAATTATCTGCCAATCAAATTCTTATTGGGGATCTTGAAAAGCAATTATTAGCAGGAGGAGGAGATGATGTTTTGAAAAGTCAGATTACAAAATTGGAAGGTGAAAAACTCACTTTATCAAATGAGGTAACGAGTGTGAAAACATCATATCAAACGAAAGAACAGGAATACACGCAATTGTTAGCAGATCGAGAAGGGGATAAAGTAACATTCCAATTAGGAAGCAAATTTGGAGAAGCTGAAAAGGGGTTAAAATTCAATGAAGCAATACCAAAAGCAGTTATTGATAGAGAATTAGAAGCAGCGAGAAAGCGAGTTTTGGCAAAGGGAAAGCCAGTATTAGCGGAAAACGGAACTTTTAGTTTTCTTGATGGGAATGATGTTATTTTGAAAAACCCAAAGAAAGGATTAGAGCCTTATACTCCTGGGGAATTACTAATTGATGAGTTAACACTTAGTGGAATCCTAGATGTTAAAAGAATGAAAACAGGAGCAGGGGGAGGAGCACCACCACCAGGAGGAGGAGGTGGATCTTATGTTGATTTAAGTAGCGCAACAACTAAAGTTGAAGCAATTGGACTTATAGAAAAGAAAGTTTTGGAAAACGGGACCTCCAAAATTTCACCAAATTTTTTAAAGGAAGTTGGAGAAATGGCAAAGGCCAATCAAGTATCTGAAACTTTCAAATCTTAAATTATATTTTTTCATTAATGTTGGCACGGGACGCAAACAAACTAAATTTTAAAAGATGAGTATTATTACTACTAAAATGCTTGATTTCATTGAGAGATCAGGTTTTGATAAATTCGAGTCCCGACCATCACAATGGGGAGCGTGGCAATTATTTCAATCTGATACAATGGCCGGGGGTGGTATTGTAACGCCAAACCTCCAGGAGAGAGCATTGGCAGCGATTGGAAGCACCTTGAAAACTCCTGTTATTAATTATGATGGGACAATTGCAATTAGATCAACAAGGCCATTAGTTATCCCTCAAAGTGAAAATACAACTGCCTTGGTTACAATCAGTTTCACAACTTTTGCTTTTGGGATCCGGGAATATCCTGCCTTGTATGTGAATAATTACATTACAAGAGAGGAAGATTTTGCAAACAAGATGAAGCAAAGATTATTTGCTTTGGGTAATGCGGTTGATACTGCTTGTTTGACTGCTTTGGATGCTGCAAAAACTCAAGTTCTTTCTGATACTTTGGGAGCTAGATATGGTTTAGTTGCAAATGTTGTAACCGGAGCATTGGCAGAGCAGGATTCGATTATTGGAGATTTGAATTTATTGCAGGGTGGTAATGATTTCTATGGATTTCAAAATGTTGTTGGTAATAATTCCCTTCAATCTCTTTTGAGAAACCGATTAACGGAGCAGGGGGAATTTAACCAAAGTGATAAATCTTATCAAATGGATGATAAGAAATTTTTCTTTACCAATCGGTTAGGAAATGCAGGAACCGATAAAGCAACAGGATTTTCTGTTGAACCTGGATCTGTTGGTTTTCTTTACCAATTTGAGCCGGATTCTCTTTTGGAAACTGAAACAAGCAACCACAAATGGGGAAAAACTGTTTTACCATTATTGAACATTCCAGTAGGTACTTATACCTATGATGGTGTTGAAGATGCAACAGCAGGGGGATCTAACCCGGCAGGTGCAGCAGGTGCAGAACTTTCAAGAACTTCTTACAAAGCATATGATTTTGCAGGAATTTTTGCCTTTGTTACTGCTTATAATTCAGCTCCAGCAACATTAGCCGGTCCTGTTATGAAGTTTGCAGTTGCAAAAGTATAAATATAGGCTATTCCGATAACCGTATTTGATTTTTTTAAAAGGCGAAAGGGGCGGTATGATTTATTTTATACCGTCTCTTTTCAAATAATATATTATGTACAATTCAACAAAGATTAAAGCGGGGTTAATTGGCTTGATGGGATGGAAGCAAAACGAGGATTTGACAGGGTGGCAATTAACGGAAATGATAACAAGTGAATCAGGGAGTTTTTATAATTCTGTTCATCCACTTTTGACAATGGATAACCTTATTTCTATTTCAAAAAGGTATAATGATTTAGCCACTACTCAATCAGAAATCAATACATTTTTTACCAACTGGTTAAAGGGAAAAACCGAGGAGGCAATTTTGGATGCTGTTGATGTGTGGTTGGAAAGTAAATTTGTGAATCGGAGTGTAAAGAATCTATTAGAGGATGATTTGATGTTTGATGGTACAGGCGATTTAAGCGACTATAACACAAACAATTCACAGTTTGTAGGGATGGAGTTTAAAGTTACCAGAGGGTTAGGGATTATGATGAAATTGAGGAGTATTGGGTTACAATTCGAGACTAACCAAACAATTACTTTTCTTTTGTACAAGTCAGGAATAAAAACCGCTGTTAAAACGGTTGATGTTGCTTATAATCAAAATGGAGGTATTCAATGGGTTGATTTATCTGAATGGGAATTAGATGGAGATGGTACTTATTGGGTTGGATATGATGAAGCAAATATTACAGGGAGGAGTATTAATGGGATTAAAGATTATGGATTTGAGGGAAACGGATTAGAACAGTTTCCAAGCGGTAGATTTTACGGAGCAAGGGCAATGAATGTAGATGGTTATACTAATCAATTATGGGATCTTTCAACAACTAAATACTCTCTCTCAACAAATTACGGATTGAATTTTAAATTAGATGTGAGATGTGATTATACTGACTTTATCCTTAATCAAAAAAATATTTTCCGACGGTTTATTTGGCTAAATGTTGGGATTCGATTATTGGAGGAGATGATGTGGAACGCAAACAGCAACATAAACAGGAATGAGAGTAATATTGACGAAACAAAGGTTTTGTATGCGATTGAAGGGGATACGCAAAAAACAGGAACAGGAAGAGATATTAGTTTGACAGGAAAAAGGGAAATGGCATTATTGGCAATTGCATTTGATGAATCCGGATTAAGTAGGGTTTGTTTACCATGCAAAAAAAAGGGGATTAAAGTTGGTGCAATTGGGCCGGGTGGATTCAGAGGGTAAAATATGAGTGATGAAATACAAAATTTGATTGAGAGAGTTAAGAACATTGAAAACTCAATGAATGAAATTGTATTGTTTGCAGTCAAAGAAAACGAGGATTTTGTTTTGGAGTTAAATTTGGAGAAACAATTGTACAAGGGTTTTAAAAATAATGGGGATAGTGTTAGACCAAAGTACGCTCCCTCAACTATCAAAAGAAAGAAGAGAAAAGGACAACCATTTGACCGGGTAACATTGAAAGATAAAGGGGATTTTTATGAAGGGTTTAGGGTTGAATATGAGGAGGATAGTTTTATAATTTATGGAGATGATGAAAAAACAAAATACTTAATTAAGCGATACGGAAAAGAGGTATTTGGATTGAATGATAAAAGTATAGGGGATTTGATTGAAATGATTGAGGAGGATTTTTTGAAACTTGTTAAAATAAAATTATTAGGATGATTGTTAGAAACCCACTTTTACCTGTTATTTCAGAACCTCGATTAATTGATTTGGCGTTGGTTGAGATTCAAGCAAGGATTTCAACTAAACTTGCATGGGTTAATAATGCTTTTGGGAAAGCAGAAAAAAAAGGAGATTCAATAAAATATCCTGCTGTTTTTGTTGGAGGTGCAAAAGATGAGGGATATTTAAAATTGTTCCCGGATAGTAACCTGGGGAATTATTGTTTTTTTGATTTCGAGGATGGCGAGGAGATTAATAATTTTGGCCGGCGAAGTGCTGAAATGGAAAGGAAATTTGGTTTAGTTTTTTGTTTTGATTTTACAAAGGTTTATCCCACTTTTAATAAAAATAGAACAGTTGAAAATGTTAAAAATGAGGTATTGCAAGTTTTAGGAAAAACTGGATTCAAAGGTTCTACTTTTCGTATCAATGAATTTCATGAGGAAAAACAAAACGTTTTTAAGGGATATACAATTAGTGAAATATCTAAAACTGCAAACATGAGGCCATATGGTTTTTTTAGATTGAGTGGAGAAATTAGTTATTCCCAAGCAGGGAAATGTGATTTGGACAGTTTGCAAAAAGCCTTGGGGATAAACTATATGCAGATTGAAAACGATTTTGAAGTATCATAAAAAACGAAAAAATGAAAGAAATTGTATTTAATAGGAATAGGTTGATAATGTTTGATTCAATCCAGGAATTAATAATTGACAGGTATCAAAAATATAACTCAAATGTTATGATTGATGCAGGGATAGGAAGCGATTTAAACAGCTTTAGAGAAAGGGTTGAAAATGTTAAGCGATTAATGAAACACGACCAAGGAAAGGCTGCAATGGAATTAGAGAACATGGTGAGTAATGTAATGATGATAATGAGTGGATCCAATCCAGAACTAAATAGTTTTATCGTTTTAATAAAATCAATCAATGGAAAAAAGGTAATAGATGA
>CEWQ01036811.1_pt1 | contig 76581 bp, 82 predicted proteins | sample 531161 | NCBI WGS metagenome assembly CEWQ01 (sample SAMEA2621548, study PRJEB7988) | marine metagenome | isolation source: saline water (ENVO:00002010), including | reverse complement strand
TAACCCAACTGATGCTTTATTGAAGAACACATTGAAGAGAACTAAAACAACTAATCAAATGCAAGATAGATTTGACAAGCAAGTTCAAGAGATTATTACTGGAATTCAAAATCTTGGTAGTAATACTGGACCTCCACAACAAGGTGGCGGTCTTCCACCAGAAGTAGATGGAGAGTTTGCTTATGGAGGTAAGGTAAGTTATGCTGGAGGTGGCACAGTTATTCCACCAGAGCAATGGTTACAAGACCAAGGTATTGCTGGCAACTATCAAGAGATGTTAGCAAGTGGAGAATGGGGAGATAAGTATGGTGCTAATTACAATGCCTTTTTGAATAACCCTTTTCCAGGAGTAAATCAAAATCCACAAGTACCTAATTCACCTGGCATACCATCTAGAAACTCACAAGCTACATTACCTAATCAAGAATTCAAAAATCCAGGAGTGGTTAATAATACTCCAGGTTTAGAGTTTAATTTTGATAATAATGTTTTTACAGATAGTATACCTGGTGCAGACCCAATGAATGCAGATGCTTTTGCTGACATGACAACAGGAACTGAACCTAACCCTTTTCCTGGAAATGGCAGTAATGACAGTAAACGAAAAAATCCTTTTGCAGAGATGGACTTTAATGACCCAACAACTTTTGGAGATAAGGTAGGACTTGCAGGAGATTTAATATCTACATTCTCAGGTAAGCAAAATACATTAGAGAATAGAGCACAAGATACTCCGAATATTAATCCTTATGTAAACTATGGACAAAAAGGTTTACAGACTTTAGATAAGACTAAAGGGATGGTAGGAGAACTTAGAGATAATCAACTAGCTGATTTACAGTTATCAAAGACTGCACAGTTAAAGCGAGGAAGAAATTCTGCAAGAGGTGTAAACACTCAGAGAGCTTTAGACTTAGCAGGTACTCAACAAGCTGACCAAGCTGCGGGAAATATTAATGATGCTTATACAGGTCAACTTATGGACATCTTTGGACAGCAAGCAGGTATGGAGAATCAACAAGATCAGATAGTGATGTCAGGAGAAGGAGCAAGAGACTTAGCTGACAGACAAGATACAGATAACTTCTATACTCAACTTGGTAAAGACAAAGCTACTATAGGAACTGGATTACAAGAGACAGGTAAAGATTTGAATGCTATCAAGCAAAATCAAATGATTGAGAATCTTATTGGGCAGCTTTCTAAATATGGAATTACAATTGACGACAAAGGAACTTTAACAACTAATAAATAATGGGACGATTTTATCAAACATCTGAAGGGAAATTTGTAGACAATAACATGTACCAAATGCCTTATGAATTGGCAGGAGAAGTTATTGGGAATGCAGAACAGAGAGTAGACGAGCAAGTAGCAGAGACAGAGCTACTTACTGGAGCTGTAGATAGTATTCAACACTTGAATTTTGAAGCAGAGAACACAAGAGTAAAAGGAATTCAAGATAAGTATGGTACTCAGATAGATGAGTTGACTAACACTATCATGAAGAATCCTTTAGAGTTTCAAAAGAACATGCCAGCTTTGAAGAAGATTCAAAGAGACTTGATGCAGAGTAGAGATTCAGGAGACATCTATGATATTGAACAAAGACATGGAGACTATTCAAAATGGGCAACGGAGAACAAAAAAATTAAAGAAGACAATCCTGATTTGTATAATCAAATGAGTAAGCATTGGTATAGTGATATTGAGCAGAGAGGTACAGAGAATGCTAACGCTAGATTTAAAGGTACACAGATTGTAAATAGACCTGACCTTTCTAGTAAAGAATCTCAAGAACGTTTTAAAAGTATTAAAGCTAATCTGGTTGAGTCCATAACTCCAGATGGTATGTATAAGGTTGGTAACAAATCTGTGACTGAAGAAAGGGTAGCTCAAATTGCTATGGCAGAATTACTATCTGACCCTAGCTTCAAAGGGTACACAGAACAGATGGGAAAGACTTTAGGACAAGAAGGTTTTTTTGATGCTCAAGGTAATCCTACTAACATCTTTGATGAAAATGGCAAGTTAAATTCTGCACACCCTTTTGCAAGAGATGTTGCAAGTGCTGCAAGAACTTATGGTTTTTCTGAGAATACTTTAGATGAAGCTCCTTACCAAGCTGATAAATTAAAAGCAGGTTACAACCAACAAAGAGACAGGAAAAAAGCAGGTTATGATATAGGAGCAGCTAAAAATAAAGAAGGTACTGATGCTCGACTTGAAGATCAAAAACAAAAAGGAAGAATGGAACTTGCTAGGTTGAAAGACTCTACAAAAAGAGGTCAGATGAAACTTGCAGTTAAGTTAGAAAAAGATGAAGCTATAGCAGTTGGAGATATTGAAACTTTAGATAGCATTAATGTTTCTTCAAGACCTTACAGAGTTGCTACTATCGCAGAACAAAAAGATATGGGGACAACCTATATGGATTTATCAGCTAAGACTTCAGCAGGTAAAACTTTAACAGGACAAGAACAGATTGACCTTAATAAACTTGATGGTTTATATGGACCTGTTGTTGAAGCTCATGGAGATGATATTATTAGAGCAGCAGGTGAAGACCCTGCAACTTATAAAGACCCTGCAAGGAAATCAGCGAGAGTTAAGAAACTACTTTCAGAGATATTCCAACTTAGTGACCCTGATTTTGGTATCAAGACTACAACTAGACCTTATGACCCTAAGAGAACTTTTGAGCCAACTACTAGTCAAGACTATTCAGAAAGACACAGAGTCCAAGGAATTAAAGATGGGGCGGAGAAAGTTCTTGGAAACTTTGGTGAGATGATTGCAGACAAGATGATTCTTACTAGGAGTCACATGCCAGCAGGAGGTTCAAGTGAAGTGGGTAAGACTGGGATGAAGTTTGTGAATACTTTACACTTATCTTCTACAGAACCTATTGTTCAAGATATTAATTCAACTGCTTACGATGTTCAAGGGAAGAAGAGGTCAGGAGAAAGAGTTGATGTAGATACAAGTTCTTTTGCAACAGGAGAGACTTCTAGTCCTATGCAATCTATTATGCAAGCAACAGGTACAAACTCTCCACAAGAACTAGCTGAAGCAGGTTATGGAAAGTATACCTGGAGACAAGAAAGAGGAGATTTTATTGTAGACTTTATTCCTAACAATGCGGCTTTAAAAGCTCAGGGAGTAGATGTTACAGATAGCTATTGGAATCCAGACGGCTTCTCTTTGAGATACAATAATGTATCAGGAGATGTTTGGAAGAATTTTGATATGAGTAATCCTGAAGTGAGAAGAATGAGAATGGAAGCTGATGTAACTTATTCTGAAGCTGCACAAGTTGTAGATACAAATATTGCAGAATTAAAAGCCACTAACTATGAAAACTCTAGACCATTTGCAATGGGAGGAATACCAGAGGCTCTTTTTAAAATTGATTATGACCAAGAGTCACAACAATACATTATGATGCAAAGCTTTGATGGAGATAAAAATCTAAACTGGTCTGATATAAAAGAGCAAGGTTTATATAGTTTTACTTCCGATCCTGAAGAATTAATCTTACTTTTACGTGAGAAAGTTATAGCTAGAAATAAAAAATAAAAATCTAATATGAGCAAAGGTAGAAAAATTAATATAAGTGTAGAAGAAGCTTTTGGAATTCCTGCCCAGAAAAAAGGACCAGACACTATCAACCCAACTACTGACCCACTTAAAAAAAGTAATGGAGGTCCTATTTCAGAAAGTTTGTCTCCTGAAAGTTTAAGAATACTAGAAGAAACTAAAGGTGCAAAAGCAGGTGGTGCTGCTATTGATAAAGGTTCTGAATTATTTAGATTACAAGGAGGAACTTTTAGTGTAGACGAAGCTATCAACTATAATGCTAACCTAGCTGCTAACCAATCTTTTGGAGAGCAAGTAGGGAATGTGACTATGAATGCTATACCAACTTTTGCAGCAGGTTTCTTAGACAACTTTAACTATGATATACCTGACATGGTAGGCTTAGTTAGTGGACAAGAAAAAGAATATGGTAACTGGCTCACAGATATAACTCAGTCTTTAAGAAAGGCTGGGGATGCCCCTGTTTATCAAGAAGGAGATTCTTTAGCTGACCCAACTTACTGGGCAAAACAAGCACAGAACTTTTCTTATACAGCAGGATTGATAGCAGGTACAATGGTAGAACAAGCAGCTATGACAGCTCTTACTGTTGAGAGTTTGGGTGCTGCTGCTCCTCTGCAAGCTTTAAGTTTAGGTAACAAAGCTAAACTATTTAAGAATGCTGCTTTTGGTACATGGAAAGGTGTACAAGAAGGATATATTAATGCTCTTGAAACTTTTGAAGGAACAAAGAAGAAGTATGAAGGATTAGGTTACTCACAAGAAGAGGCTATCAAGTATGCTTCCGAGGCTGCTTCTATTGGATATAAGATGGAGACTGGACCATTAATGGTTTTAAATGCTCTACAATTTGGAGCAATAGGAAAACTAAATCCTTTTGGGAAAAGTGCAGGAGTTAACACAGGTTTTGGAGGTGCAGTAGAATCAGCACTCTCTCCAGCTTTTAGTAGAATTGCATACAAGCCTCTATCTAAATTGGTAGCAGGTGGAGTTAACATTGGTTCTGAATCTGTTGAGGAGATTATTCAAACTGGTGTAGGTAGATATGCTGAACACAGACAACTAAGCAAAACTAAAGATACCTTCACAGATTTTGAATTTTGGAATAATGAAATGAGAGACTCTGCCATTGGTGGAGCTTTTGGTGGTGGTGTGTTTACTGTTGCAGGGAGTGTCTCAGATAAGATTCAAGATAAGAAGACTGGTGCAGTTCAAGGAAGAATTTATGATAACTTTATAACAAATAATAAGAAAAGAACTGAGCAACATACTATTGAATTATCTCAAGCTATTCAAGAAGGTGATGTAGAAAAGCAAAGAAATATAGAGTTCAAGATGCAGAGAGAATCTGTATTTGAAGCTTTAAAGTTAGATTACACTTTGAAAAAAGAAACTGCTTTTGACAGTCACATTAAAACTTTAGAAGGAGCTTTAGAAGCTATTCAGAATAAAGACGTAGAAGCACTAAAGAAATATGGGTTACTTGATGAAGCTTCAATAAAGAATGCTTTGCAAAGTTTCCCAAGACTTATTGCTCAATCAAATAAAATAAAAGAGACTTTCTTAAAGAACTATGAGAAGAGTGAAGACTTTACAGTTGCAGCTACTCTTACAGATAGTCAGATGGTTAGTGACAACTCTATCCGTTACATAGAAGAAAACAAAAAAAGTGTAGAAGAATTTAAAAGAAAAAACTTCTCAGGTCTATCTCCTCAAGGTCAAGTTCACATGAACAACCTTTTAAGAAAAGAAGAGATTATGATACAAGCTGGAATCAATAGTATTTCAGCAGCAGAGAGAACAGAATTAGAGAGTTTAGAAGAGATGATTAATACTGGAGATGAAGGCTTATCAGAACTTGATAGGAATTTATTCAAGACTTTAGATGCTAGTGAAATTCTAAACACTTACGTTGAAAACGAGAATCTTAAAAAAGTTCAGGGGACAGCTACAGAAAGAATAGAAGAGTGGAGCAAACCTGGAAAAGCAAAAGAAGTTAAAGTAAATGAAGCTGTACAAGAAATTAAGAAAGCTACATCTAAAGAGGCTTTGGTGGAAGTTAAAGAAACTTTAGAGAAAGAAAATGCTTTGACTCCTAAAGTTGAACAAGTCATTAATGCTAAGATAGTTGAAGCTGAAGTAAATGCTACTGTTCCTCCTCAAGAAGAGGGAGAGAACTTTGCAGAGATAGAAAGAGAAACAGGTCCTCCTCCGAATCCTGTAAGAGAAGAAACTGCTCAAGAGATTAATGCAATCTTTGAACAACTTGAAGCTGAATATGCAGAGACGGATAACTTTACTACGTTGTCTGATGAACAATTATTTGAGCCTGTTGATGTATCTGATATGTCAGATGGTCTTAGAAGTAAAATGCAAAAGGCTGTAGGTCAATACTATGAGAACTTGAGGACTGAAAAAGATAACCCAAGTTTCTCTGACTTCATTCAAGACTTTATTAAGCATAATGCTAAAGACTCAACAGATAGAATCTTTAATGCTTTAGTAGAAGGTTGGAAAGCTAATGGTTTACAAGAAGCTGACTATGCACAAGTGTATGCAAATATCTTTAAGAATAGAAAAGATATTGCTTTTGATATTCTTGGTATTGCAAATGAGATAATTGGAGAAGCTCCAACTGTAACTGAAGTTGCTAGTGAAACTAAAAAGGTTTTAGAAGAAGTTCAAAAAGAGGCTGCACCAACTGTAGCTCTTAATACAAATAATGAACCTGTATTAAAAGATACAACTCCTTTCAGAACTTCACAAGCAACTTTAAAGGCTGCTCATTTATCTATGCCTTATAATAGAGAGTTTGTAACTGATGAAGATGGTAATGTAACCGTTGTTGATACTGATGACTCTACAGAATTGCTGACTGGCAATGATGTAAATTCAATGAAGCTTTTGAATCCTGATTTATTTAATCCAGGTACAGTACTATCTGTAAGCATCCCACCTAACTATATGAATATGAAAGTATCTGTATGGGAAGATGATATTACTAAGGGTAGGTCAATTACTTTTGGAGAGTGGATGGCAAAGAACAATGTGACTAAAGGTTCTCCAGAGTGGATTGCTAAAGTTCCAATGGTAGCTACTGACCAAGATGGGGAAAATGTCTTTATGATGCATGATACTGATTGGTATAATCCTGTAAATGTTGGATTAAAAGATAGTCCCGCAGACCAGTTTAGCATTATCCAAGAAGCTAACTTAAATCTTATGAATGTAAGAAACAAGTTACAGGATGTTGGACAAAGTTTTGAGATTACTATTACAGTTAAAAGACCTGGGACTTGGAAGCTAGTGGATAAAAATTCACCTCCAATAACAATTAACCAAGCTAATCCACAAACTAAATTTGCTATTGCTAATAAAGATGGGGACTTAGTTATAGAAGCTAATGAACTCTTAGAAAAAGATGATGTCAACTTATTAAATACTAAGAAAGACTTTAAAGATGGTCACACTTACCAAATCAGGAGAGGTGTAAATAAGAATGAAGTTATTGCTTTACAAGTGTTTAGAAATAAATTATCTGAGGATGCTGTAAATACTGTCAATGGCTTAGTTGAAGCTTACTTATACCAAAAGGATGAAGGTGGTTCTGTATCTGACTTTGCTAAAACTAAAGAGGTTAGAGAACAAGTACTTACTGCTACAGGTCTTGATGTATTTAATATGAGAGATTTTGAAACTCTTATTAATATGTATATCCCAACTTTAAGAGGTAAGTTTGGAAGTCCTGCTAGTGTATCTATAGAGGTAGAAAAGAACCCTAGAATTCCAAATGGAACTCCATACTTTGTTGTACAGAAAGGAGCTTTTGTATTTGGAGTTAAAGGGCAAGAAATTGTTCCAGGTAAGAAAGCATACTATATTCATCCAATGAAAATGAAGGATGAAGGTGGACCTGCACAAATGGCATTTAGACTTAGAAAGTTTACAGCTATGTTACCTAATGCAACACAAAACATATCTAAAGAAGGTTTATCTACAGATAGAAATACAGTTGTTATTGATAAAGATAAAAATGTATTCCCTAAAGAATCTTATAGAGAATTCTTAAAGAATACTTTAACCACTACAGTTAAATCTTTCAATGTAGGGACAAAAGATAAACCAGTTTATGCTACTTATGTACAACCTGTAATTAATTTTGAAGTAACTGGTGAGTCTAAAGTAGATGTAGCTAATCCTACTCCTGCTAAAGTGGAAGAGATTAAAGTGAAGATGTCAGAGGCTAAAAAAGCAAACCTATCTTTAGAACAAAAAGTAGGTTGGAATGAAGGTTTTTCAGAATCGGAAATAGAATTTGCATTAAATAGTGATAACGTAGAAATTAAAGAGACTGTAGATAATCAAGGAAATTCTGAAATTAAAATTACTGAGAATGGAAATTATGTAGGGTCAATAACTTTATCTCTTGAAATAGAAGGGTATTTAGGAGTTAGCATAACAGTTGGAGTTGAGTCTCAAGGAAAAGGTATTTCAAAACATTTATATAATTTAGCTCTTGCAAGTGTTAAAGAAAAAGGAGGGAAAGGTTTATATTCTATAGACCAAGTATTAAAAACTCCTGAAAAAAGTAAAGCAAGTAGAGCAAATTTTAAAACTTCTCTTTTAGGAAAAGAAGATTCTAAGATAAGAAAAACATTACAATCAGTTTTAATTAATGAATTAAAAGGTGAAAAAGCTGTAGTTACTTTGATTACAGATGTTTCAGATTCTTTTGCAAAAAAAGGAGCAATTCAATATAAAACAGAAACTACTGAAGCTCAAGAAAGAGCTGCATCTGAGCAAGCTGAAGAAGCTATAGAAAGACAAGTTGAAGAAGGTCAAGCAGCTTTTATAGCAAATGAAGAAAGAAATAGAAGAGAAGCTGAAGATGTAGAGATGGCTGCTTTAACTAAAAAAGAACAAGCTATTGTACAAAGTTCTCCAGAGAAGTTTGAGACTGTTGAACCATTAAAAATTGAAGAAATTACTTCTGATGTTTCTCCTGTTGACAACAATCAAGAACTTATAAAAATAGGAACTAAAACAGTATTAAATAGTAATGAAGAATTAACTAGAATTGGGAAAGATAATAAAAGACTTTCTAAAATAGCTAAGTTAATGGCTGCAAGAATTTCTAGCCTTACAAACAGGATAGTTAATGCAGATTTAGATAGTGCAGGTATTGCAATGACTAATTTTTCACAAGACTCTATTGACGAAAATGATAATTTTTTAGAAGGTTCTATTTTAACAGATGTTGCTATTGATGAAGAAGCAATTCAAACTGTAGTTTCAGCAAGAGAAGATTTAGCTGATTTAAGGGATGAAACAATAGTTCACGAAGAAATCCACAGATACACAAAAGCTTTATATGTTATAAAAGAAGCTGCTGGAGGAGGGAGTTTAACTGACTTTGGTTTTACTGAAGCAGAAGATACTTTTATGGCAGAAATTGAAGAACTTTATCAACAATATTTAGAAACAAACAACACTAATTCTGATTTTGCACAACCTAATACTAGCATAGAAGAGTTTATAACTTACGGTTTAACTAACGCTGCTTTTATAGCTGAAATAGATGGAATTAAAGTAGAAAATACTAGCATATTAGATAAGTTAATTGCTGCTTTATCTAAATTATTTGGAGATAAAATTTCCATTAAGCAAGCATTAGATAAGTCTTTTGAAAATTACATGAAAGCAGAGACTCACTTAGAAAAAATAGCTGTTCAAACAGAATATTTTACAGCTAAAGAATCTGTTCCTGTTACTAATCCTCCTGCTGTAAAAAGTGCAGCAGAAATTCAAAATCTTAAAGACTCTATTGCAATGTTGTTACACTTAGGAGTTTCTGAAAATGCTCCAGAGATGCAAATTCTTAGAGATGAGTTAGGTATAGAATATCTTGACGAACCAACAATTATTACTTCTGAAGACATTGCTAAAATGAAGCAAGATGTTACAGGTGTACCTGGATTAACAATAATACAGGATTTCCAAGTGACAGATTATGTTTTCAATGAAGTCTCAAAGAGAATAGACTTTAAGTTTGGAACTAAGGTAGATAAGAATGAGATTTTAAAAGATGTCAAATCTTCTTACTTTGATTTACTCGGACCAAAGCAAAAAAATAACATGACTACTATTGCCAACTTAGAAAAGATGGTAGTAAATAGTCCTGGCTTAGCTCCAGTAGTTGAGAGAATGAAAAAAGAAGTTCAAGTTTATACTACTATTCGAGATAACTGGAAAATGATTGAGAAAGGTGGTTTAGATAAAGTGAGAAAATTCACAGGTATTAAGGAGACTAATGACACTATGGAAGTGTTGAATGAAAATGGGGAAGTTGAAAAGAACTATTCTAAGACTTCACTTGAAGAAGGAGGTAAAGGAACAGCTTCTTATAGATTAAAAAGATTTCTTGCAGGTATCAAAGAAGTAGATGCCAATGGAACTCCAAAGACTGGATTCCTTGGAGTACCAACTTATGTAGGTTTTGATGTAGCTTATGCAACAATTGAATCTGTATTATCTTCTCCTGTTGAGGTTGATTCTAGTTTTCAAGATATGATAGTAAGACTTGAAGAGAATGTAAAGAATCATAAATGGTTAAGACAAGTTATTGAGCAATTAAAAAGTGCTGATGAGCAAATTCAAAATGAACTTGTGTATAACTTTACTAGACACACATTGTCTATGAAGTTTGTTATGTTCTCTAAGAATCGAGATGGTACATACAGTTTGAAAGTCTATGACACAAACTCTACAGAAATTACAAGAGTTATTAGAACTCAATGGGATAGTAACTTAAAGAATAGTCCACTAGTATATGCTGCTAATGGTACACATAAGATCAATAAGGATAGAGCTAAGTTCTTACTAGAGCAATTTGAAGCTTTCCAATCAAGTATTGTTCCTGCAACTGCTGGGAATGTTGCTACTGTTGGAGCTACTAATGAACAGTTAAAAACTTGGTTAGAAGATTTTGGTATTGTATTATCAGAGGACACACTTAATGAGATGAGAACTAAGCAAGTGACTTACATGACTAAGGATGGTCAAGCCACTATGAACTTTACTAAGTTGTTTAAGAATTCTTCTAATAGTGATGGAGTTTTTGGCTTGTTAGCTAACTACTTACAAAACATTATTGAGCAAGATGATACAACTTTAGATGAGAACCCACAGAATCACCCTTTTGATAATGCAAATAATGTACTTAAAACTTTAGCTAAGATTGAAAGTAAGTACAGCTTAAATGCTACTACTAACTCCTTTAGAGATGGTGGTAAATCTATCTATGGTTTCACAGCAACTAAGCTTGCAACAGATTTATCTAAGAAGTTAAAAGCTACAGACTCAGAATACAGAGCACAGCTTTTAGAGAAGTCTTTTAACAAGCATTCTCACATACTTAAACTACTTAACTCAAGTGAATCTTTTAGAGATAAGATGCAGATTGACCACTTAGGTATTACTGCAATGAAAGAATTAGGTAAAGGAACTTTTGGAGATAATTCTCTTACAGGTTTATCTAACTCTGACCATGAGTTAACTAAGCTTGGTTTATTCCAGGATAGAGAACAAGGAGAACTTAAAGAGTTCTTTGATGAAGCTAAGTTTATTGGACTAAGAATGGCAAGAATGTTCTTCCCTACTATGTCAGATAAGTCTCAGATGTTAATGTTGCAAACAGCAGTATTAGATTTGAATGCCAAGCACTTCACAATAGTTGATGGTGTAGCTACTATTAAAGAACAAATAGCAGAAGCTATGTATTCTCAAATGGTTAGACCTGAATTGGAAAGACTTACTAGTTTTGCTGCTAGAAATGAACCTACTAATATTAAAGGTTATGATATGGCTGCTAGAATGTTCTTGATGATTCCAGAGCTTAATAACATGGTAGATGCAGACACAGGACTAAGAGTGATTGCACTAATGAATCAACAGCCTAGTGTCTACAATATGGAATGGTTTGAAGAGAAAATTAGACCTCAAGCAAAAGAAATAATTACTAAGCTTGTTGCTAATGACTCTGCTAAGAAAATAAAAGAGTGGGAAGTAGCTGGATTTATTGAAACAAAAAATGGAGTTAAGTCTACTAAGTTTTTAAATCAAAAGTACTTTAACAATATAAGTGCAAGTACTGTTGAGGAAAAGATTCAAGTAGCTGCAAATGATTTTGTTATTAACAGTTTAATAAGTAATGCTAACATCCACATGGTTTTTTCAGGAGATATTGCATCTTACTCACAAGATAAGATCAAGCAATACTTTGAAGATGGAAACCCTATAGCTCCTGTTGCAGCATTAAAAGATGGAACTATTGTAGGTGATAAAGCTTATGCTATGGTTAGTAGGGACATAATTAGTGTGAATCTCGGTAAGAGACTAGCATTATTATTAGCTCCAGGTAATAAGATAGCCAATTCAAAAGGAGATAAATACACACAGATTTTCTTAAATGATTTCTTTGATATTACTTCTAATGTTCCAACCCTTGTGGAGTTGTTCTATGGGAAAGAAGAGAGTGTGAAAGCAGCTAAGATTGTCTCAGATTACAATGCAACAAAAGATGGTGCAGCTAGAAAGAGATTAGCAAAACAACTTGCTGCTGATTATCCTCAACTTGAAGACTACTTTGATATTGAGTCTACAGATGCACAAGAGTACACAACTCTTTCAGAACATATTAATGTACTTTGGAGACAAGGTAGACTACACTCAACACAGTATGAAGCTATGAAAGCAAAAGCTGAGAGTGGTCAGAACTTAACTTATGAGGAGTTAAGATTAGTCTTCCAACCTATTAAGCCAGTTCATACTGGATTCAGAAATGAGCCAGGGATGGACATGATGAGAATGATGTACATTAAGTCTTCTTCTTATCCTTTGATTCCACAACTTACTAAAGGTTTGGAATTGGACAAATTAAGATTGATGCTTGAAGACCAAGAGAAAAAGACTGGTAAAAAAGTTAGAGCATCTTATCAAAGTGCAAATAAAGTTGGAGCTAACAACAAAGCAATATCTATCTTCAACCCTGATGGGACATACAATACTGAGTTATCTGATTTAGAAATTAGTGAGGCTTCTCTTGTATTAGACAGAGACAACTTTAGAATCCAACAAGATGTACCTTTTAAATCTGCAAAAACTAGTACAGATAAAGTTTCATTAGGAACTCAAACTTTAAAGTTACTTTTTGGAGATGGTATGTTAGATATTGATGACTTTGAAATGGATGGAGTTAAAATGTCAGGTAAGGAATTATATGACAAATTTGTGAATGACTATGATGGTTATATCAATCTAAAGAAAGAATCTCTATTCAAACAACTTGGAGTGGATAAGAGAGGTCAACCTATTGATGTAGAGAAGACTATGGACAAACTTCAAAAGATGTTGAAGATTGAAGCTGAAGAGAGAGGTTACCCAAAACAAGATATTGAAGCATTAAAAATTGTGCCAAAATTAGATAAGGATGGTAACATTATTGATGTGCAATTCAGTATTCCACTATGGTTATCTCCTAATTCAAATAGGTATGAAGCACTATTGAATGCTATTGTGACAACTAGACTTGTGAATGTAAAACTTCCAGGTAGTGCTTATGTATTAGGAACTGAGGCAGGTTACAAAATGCAAGAAGATTTTAGTGGTATTAACAAATCAAACATTGTATTTACTTCTGAGTGGCAAGGAGAACTTAAAGCTTACGAAAAGGGAAAATTAGCTCAGATATTTTTACCATCTAAGTTCAGAGACAACGAAGGAAACTTAATTGACTTAATGTCAGATAAGTATAGCTATAGAGATGAAGATGGGTTGTTGAAGTTAAGAGAAGATATGATTGACCCTAAATTATTAGAGAGGACTTCATTTAGAATTCCTACTTCAGCTCACGTATCTATGTCTCAAGTAGTAATTGCAGGTTTCTTACCAACAGAGGTGGGTGATTTGATGATTCTACCTAAAAACTTTACTAAGCAAAAGGGTATTGATTTTGATGTTGATAAGGAGACAACTTACCACTTGCACACTTACATGGATGCAGATGGAAAGATGAGAGCCTTTGATGAAGATGCAAGACAAGAGACTCTTAAAAAGTTTGATTCTCAACATAATGATGATACTGCTGAAGCAAAATTGATAAGAGAAATCTTTGGGGATGATGTAAACTTCCTTGATGATGAGTTTGAACCTGGAGAGAAATTAGATAAGATTAATGATAAGCTTAAAGAGAAAATCTTTGAGAATGAACTTGTTAAAATACATGCTGCTGTTTTATCTAACCATAATCCAGAAGTCCAAAGAAAGATAAACAAAGTTTTATCTATGGACTTTGCCACTAAGCAAGCTGAATTGATTCAAAAAGAATTGAAAGGAGACCAGGATGACACTTACTTTACTATGTTATCAGACAGTTACCACAAGTCTAAAGTAGAACTTGGGGCAGCAGGGAAATTAGGTATTGGAGTTTACTCTAACTATGTAGTATTCCACTCTATGATTCAACAGTCTAGTAAGCCAATACAATTAAAGACTAGAGATGGAGAGGGTGGTCTAATTCCACTCAAAGTTACTATTGGAAAACAAACTTCTAATGGTATGTTAGGTGGAAAGAATTCTCTTGCTCAAGGTGTTAATAAAAGAAGTATTGCAGAAGTGTTTGCGGAGAGACAAAATACTGCAACAGATAATGAGAAAGAACAGATTATGGGTAGAGTTAATGTAAATGAAGTTACTATTAATGTAGATTCATTGCTATCTGCTCTTGGTTTTGATAAAGACACACTTGATGATGGGTCAGCAGTTTCATTACCATACTTATTCTTATCTCAACCAATTATTAGAGACTTTGTAGAAGCTTTGAGAAAAACTAACTCTAATACTACAGAGTTTTCTAGTGCTGCAAGAGAGATAGTTATTAATGAACTAAAACAAAAGTATATTAGTGAGACTGATTATAATGCAGAGCTTGTTCCTCAAATGATGACAGGACAAACTCTATTCAATAACTTGAATACTCCTAGTAACATGATTCAACTAGAAGTTTTAGAAATGTTTTTAGGTCTTGATAAGTATGCAAAAAATATTGCCCTACTTCAAGGTAGAATGAATATTACTGGAAGTGGACTAGGAAAATCTTTCTTTGAAACTATTGACAAACACTATGCTTTGCAGAATATTATTAAAGATAATGAAGCAAATAAGAGTGGAATCATTATTGGTAATGCAAGTAACTTGATTGGAGATTATATTAAGAAAGATAGTATTGAACCAGAACATGTAGGAAGAGATTTTGCTAGTGAAGGTTACGTTGATTTAGGTAGCTACTGGATTAAACCAAACAATCCAATTGGCTCTATGTTAGTCAATTCAGTTGATACTGGATATAATTTATGGAAAGATTTCTTCCCTTTTGATGATTACTTTATTAAGCAAGTGATGGATGAAATTAGAAAAGAAGTTTCAAGTGAGGATGCTAGTTCTACTAAAGTTATTGAAACTCAACAGAACATTTTCAAAGAGATGAAGAAGTTCTTTGTGACTTCACAATTACTAGAGGTTATTAATGGTGACCCTGGCGTAGAAAGACAAAGATTATTCATTGATACTGAAGGTAAACAATCTTTACCTAATTACATGAATGAAGTTGTTAGAGGTACAAGCATATTGAAGTCTAACAAGTTGTTGTCAAGATTCCAATACACTATTAACAAGAATGGTTTACCATCTCTTATTAAGTTTGATAATACTAAAGGAGAGAACTTCGATGAAGACTACTTATATTTGTCTCTAATTGAATTGATGGAAGCTAAAGAAGCTTTACCTGATTTTCAAGGAAAGCCTTATGATACAGAGATGTTAGCAAAAGATTTAATTGCTTACAACTACCTTGAAGGAGGTATTCAAGAAGCTGTCCAGTTTTCTAAATACATTTCTATATCTTATTTAAACACAATTAAGTTTGCTGGATTTACTAGAGAATGGAATGGTAAGTTTAGACCAGGAGTTTTCAACAAAATTTTAGGAATTAGACAAGATGATAAGCCAAGTGTCTTTACTAGACAGTATGTGCAGAACACTCCACAAAAGTTGACCAAGGTTGACCCTAAGACTCAGATCATGGATGCTGCTTATACAGGTAATAACAAAGACTTAGGAAACTTAGTGGAATTTGCTTTGAATGAAAAAGCTTTGACTGAAGTTGAACAAGCTACATTTGCTAAAGTAAACTTTGTAACTATCTATAACTCTACGACAAAAAAAGGGTTGAAGAAGTTTCAAGTGTATGAAAGAAGTAATGATAAGTTTAGAAGAATTTCTACATTAGGTGTATTTGGAATGGCAGAATATTCTATTGGACAAGAGAGCATGGGTAGTGTAGTTAATGACAGTTTCAGACATGCTTCACCACCTGCTAAAGCTATTGTTAAGAAAGTAGCTCAACCAAAAGTTAACAATGCTATTGATTTGGATAATATGTCAGGGAAAGAAATTATAGCAACTGTAGCTAACTTTGATTTTGTAGAAAACCCACACTTAAAAGCTGTAGCTCAAGCTATCATGCCTTACTTACCAGACAGTCTTGAGTTTAAGACAGATGATTTAGTAGTAAATGGAGTAAGAGTTGCAAGAGGTAGATACAATGTAGGAGAGAATCTTATTACTATTGATAAATTATACTTAGCTACTGCCACTTCAGAAGATTTAGCTAAGACTATATTACATGAAACTATTCATGCCTTAACAGCTAAGTATATCAACCAACACATTGATATAAAAACTGGAGAGTTCTTGAGTGAAAATCCACCAAAAGAGATTGTAGACTTAGTGTTACTATTTAATGAAACAAAAAGAAAGCTTGGACCAGAAATTGAAGCTTATGCTAAAAAGAGACAAGATCAACTAGCTGGAAGAACTACTGAAGGAACTACAGAGAGAGAAAGAACTGTAGCTTATGGAGGAACTAATATTAAGGAATTTGTAACTCTTGTAATGACAGAACCTAATTTCCAAAAAGAAATGATGGACACTATCTACAAGCAGTCTGACAAAAACTTACTAGAGAAGTTAGCTGATATTGTTAAGAACATCTTACATACAGTATTAGGAGAAAGCTTTAATAAAGATGGAGTTACTTCACAAGGAATTTTAGCTTCTATGCAAATTATTGAAAGTCAGTATGCAGGTGAAATTGATATTGATACAACTGCTGCTGAAGCTAATAGGCTAATGGACTTAATGGTAGAGCAATTGGCTCAAGGAGGTCCACCAGCTTTTAACCCAGATGAGTTTGAGAACAAACCACCTGAAGTTACTTTTGAACCTACAGATTTTATTTGGAGATTCAATAAGAAGAAGAACTTGAACTATGTAGTTGAGGGTAATTTTCCTTTAAGCATGAACCTTGTAGATAAAGTTAAGGCAGGAGAGCAAAGTATCACTATAAGAAATCCTAAGTATAAAAACTCAGAGGGTATCTATAATGTTGATGGAACAAACCTTGCAATTAGTAGAGTTGGTAACAAACCAGTTACTATTGGAGAGATGAAAGCTAAAGGTTATACTGAAGCTGAGATTCTTAAAGCTTTTAAAGGAGGTACTATAGCTGATATTAGAGAACAATCTGTTAAAGATTGGTTCAATGGTATAGGAACTAAGAATATATATTTTGTCAAAGATGTGACGAATAAACCAGAAGTCTTGCTAGAGCCATCAGAATATGTTATCTTTGACGAAAATCAAGTATCTATTGTGCTACATGCAAATGAAATGCACTTTATTAAAACTAAAGATGGTAAATTTTATATGACTTCTGAAAGCCAAGATTTAAGGCAAATAACTAAGGAAACTTTTGACTTAGCTTCTAATGACCCTGCTTTTGATACCTTTGGAATTTTAGACAAAGAAGAAAGACTTAGCTTTATAGGAGGACTAAACAGTTTGACTAGAAGTATGTACCAAGGTGAATTAGGGACACCTTTATTTAGAATACCTTTTAAATGTAATTAAACTTATGGCTTGTAACAGCAAACAAAATACTATAACACACCTACAAAAAGTGGGTGTGCTTGATGAATATGGTAGGGTTACTAATCCTTCCAGGTTAGATGCAATTAATGCGCACTACATGACACACATAGCTGACACCTACGGGATTGTTCCTGAAAGTGGAGTATTGCTAACATCAAGGGAAATAACTAGACAAGACGGGACTTCTCGTAGTAATACGAAGAGTTTCCATGTCCTTGAGACTAATGATGCTGCATTTGAGCAGATTAATGAGGCTATTAATGATAACCAAGAGCTTCTTGATGAACCAATTGATTATTTTGAAGAACTTTATGCTCCTAGCAGTCCACCACTTGTGACTCCAGCTTATGAAAAATCTATTCAATACAAGAAAAATCTATTGAATAGACTTGAAGGTAGATTAGAAAAAATAAAAGCCGACAAAAGAGAAGCTTCATCTGACCTAGTTCTATTAAAAGAGTTGATAGCTTTAGAAAATGCTATTGAAGCAAGGATAGAAGGTGTTCATGATTTAGAGATTACAGGATTAAGGGCAGAGATTATAGATTTAGAAAGTGATCCTCCAATTGCAAAATTTGAGTTCTACGCTGAGAAAGATTTTGAAAGATTGGAAGCTCTAGTAGATTCAGAAAATCCAGAGGATTTAAAAGAAGCTAGAACTATCATTGACTTCTATAAAGCTATGGGAGATTTTTCTCCTAAAGTTATTCATCCTTTATACAATGAAACAAAGGATGTAATGCAGAATGGAAAAATGGTGAAGACTTACTATAATACAGGATTCAATGAAGACTCAGGAGTACTAGTAATTTCCCAGGAGATACAAGACAAATTACAAGAGTTGTCACTTAGAGCTGGAGAGAAGGAAAGAAAACTCTATGAAAAAGAAAAACAAGCTATTGTTTCTAATGTAAATCAGAATACAAAAGTGCAAGGTTTGTATTCTGAAGAATTTACTCATGATGAGTTATTCTTTAAAAATACAGGTCTGAAAGATACACCTTGGATTGATATGTTTTTGATGGACATCACCAATGGTATCTTCTCTACTAATGGAATTATTCCACAGGTGATGATGAATAACATTCAGAATGCTTTTGAAGAAAACTTAGTTAAAGCAAAGAGTGTAGAGAATAGATTGAATGAAATGCAACCACAAGTGGAAGCAGCTTTAAAAGCTCTAGGTTATGATTTAGCTGGTACAGCAGGAGTCTTTGGTCTAACAGGAGTTTCTTATGACTTGTTTAAAGCAGAAGATTCTAATGGACAATTTAAAGATGGTATAGTCCAAAGATATGATTCTAGTTTTACTGATTCTAAAAGTGGGATGTACTATACTTTTAACAGAGATTTTGCAGCAGCTTTAAAAATAGAAGACCCTGCAAAAAAACAAGAAGCAATTAAAGCTGCTTACATAAAGAAAAGAAATTGGTTTAAAAAGAATACTATAGTAATTGATGTAAACAGATTAACAGACCTCAATTATCAAAAAGAACTTGAAGATGTTCTTGGACCTCAAGGTTACGTGGAAGAGATGGCTAAACAAAGTAAATTAATAAGAGACTATGAAGTTAGTTTAGAGATTTACAAAGATCAAGTTATTGCAGAAGGAGGAGCATCAACTATTCAAGCTAATAAAATAGAAAGGTGGACAAAAAGAAATAGTCCTTATGAAGCTACAACTAGTTACTATGATAATACTCCTATTACAATAGGAGCAAAAACACTTGAGTCTAGTATGAAATACAATTCTGCTATACCTAGAAGAACAAAAGTATTACTAAGAGCTGGTCCTCATGGACTATCTGCTGCTGCAACCCCAGATGACACAGGTTTCTATGATAAGAAATTTGAAACTATTGAGAATAATCCAGTATTGAAAGAGTTTCATAACTTGACAATGGAAGTGCAACAAATGATAACTGAAGTAATGCCAATTGATGTGAGAAGAAAATTCTCTGCCAACTCTTTACCTTCATTAGAAAAGAACTTAATTGAGATATTAACTTCACCAAATATTGCATTTCTAGCTAAGATTTCAAAAGCTTATAGACACTTGATTGATAAAATCATGGGAGCTTTTGGTATGAATATCCAGAGTAGTTTAAGTAATGCCACTATTGACCCAATTACAGGTAAACCTGAGTACAAAGTTAATTCGGAATTTCTAAAATCAAATAAAGAAGAAATTAATAAAAGATACCAAATTGAGATACTAAGATTGAAGAGAGCAATAGGAATGCGTTTAACTGCAACTATTACAGATAGAACAACTTTTGATTTAACTACTGCTAGTCCTGATGCAATAGACATTATAGCTGAAGCTTTAGGAGTAGACTCAACACTTGCAGCTATAAAAGCTAGAATTCCAGGAGACATGAAAGTTGCTGAAATAGGTAAGATGTTAAGAAGTGGTATCACTCATCAAGTGGTACAAGAAAAATCTTTTGATTTACCTAAGATTTTAAAACTGTACTCATACATGACTATGGAGTATGCTGCTAGACAAGAAGCTTTACCTTTAATGGAGATTATGAAAAGTCACTATGAAGAGATTAAAGACCCAGCACTTACTAATACAGGAGCATCTATGACTAATGTTGCAAACCAAGAAACTACATTGGAGGGGGTTAGAGTTGGAGCTATAAGACAAATGAACTCTTGGTTTGATAGAGTTATTCTTGGAGAATATGGAAGTAAAAATGAACTTGGTGACACCACTTTAAAAAGAAATATTAAATTAGGCTTCTCAGAAGAAGACCAAACTAATATTTTTAAGAGTATGGTGAGCACTACTATAACAGGTAGAATATTAAATACCCAAGAAAAGATTATAGCTAAGAAACTACCTGCTTTGATAATTGAAGCTCAATCTTTAGTAGACACAGCACCTAACCCTGAACTTCAAAAACAAGCTCAAAAAGTGTTGAGTAATTTAGTATACACTCAAGACAATCTTGGAAAGCATTTCTCAGTAACTAAAATGTTTGATGCAATATTCAACTTTATTAGATTGAAAGGTCTTGGTTGGAATTTATCATCTTCTGTAACAAACTTTATGGAGGGTCAGATAGCTAACATAACTATAGCTGCAACTGGTGATTACTTTACACCAGAGAATATTTACAGAGCAAATGGCATTATTAAAGGTTCATTTATGAAAACTTTAGCAATGGGTAAGTACTCAACTAATGGGGCAAAACTTACTAGGACTTTGATGGACAGATACAGAGTGTTGCAAGATGCTTCTAATGAATTGCAGAAGGCATCAAGTAAGTCAGCTTTCTCCAAGTTTCAGAACTTAGACCCTTATGAAATTACAAGAAGAACAGAGTACTTGAATCAAGGACCACTTATGATTGCTATCTTAATGGACCAAAAAATAACTGGTACAGATGGTACAGTAAGTAATGTATGGGATGCTATGAATCCTGATGGAACTTTAAAAGACAATTTTAGAAGTGAGAGTAATATTGCTAACTGGGAAAATGCTGATGGACAACAGTACAATGATTTTGCTACACACTTAAAAAAGACTATTGTAAATGCTCATGGTGATTATGATGAGTTGAGAGGAAACATGGCAACAGAGACAATTTCTGGTAAAGCTTTATTAATGTTTAAGAGATGGATGGGAAAACAATTCTATCAAAGATTTGCAATGGTGGAACAACCTGACCTTGAGGTTGGGATTAAAGAATACAAAGGTAGGTATTTATCACACACTAAGTCTACAGGATTTACTCATGGAGCAATCATTGGATTCTCTGCTTTTGGGTTACTTGGAGCAGGTCCATTAGGCTTTTTAATTGGAGGTGCTGCTGGATTTGCAACAGCACAAGGCTTCGGAGCAAACACAGGAATTAATTTTTTAAAGGAATTAGCTTTCACTTCTAAAGAATTATTCTTAAATTTGGTAAGAATTCCTATAAATAACACAATGGGAAGAGAAGTTGTGACTGATTTAGGCTTAAATAAGCTGTTTGTTAAAGCTGGATTACCTTCTACTTATGCAAGTTTAAAGTTAGAGGAGAGAGATATGAGGAACTATAAAGCTAATATGATAGATATGTCTATGACTTTAGCTTGGATGGGACTTATGTTATTTACTAAAGCTTTACTTTGGGATGATGAAGATGATTCTGAAGACCCTAGAAGAAAAGCTCACAATTTACTTGCAAATAGATTCATGCAATTAGCAGGTGCAGCAACAATGTACACTAATCCTGTTGAAGCTTGGGGGAGTACAGTAGGTAATTTACCTGTTATTACTTTTTTCACAGATGTAGGAAAGCTTGCTAACGCAGCTTCAGGTGCATTTAGTGATGATGATATTTTAGCAAGTGGACCTAATGCAGGTCAATCTAAGTTTGGAAACCAATTTGAAAAAACTTTCTATCCTGGAGTCGTTAAAGGAGGAGTTGGATTTGAGAAAGCCATGAATAGACAATTTAGACCTCACGCTTTTGATTCATGGTTTCATAGTGATGAGAAGAAAGCTAAAAAAGTGACTAAGGCTATCAGAGCACAAGCACTTAATGGTCATCTTTTAGATGGAATGAGTAAAGAGGACGCTAAAAAAGCAGTTAAGAAAAAATACAGATATAAAAAGAAGGATGAGACTTACTTAGACCTTCTAAAAGTTTATAAGAATTTCTAGGTACTAGAAATTTTTTAGTAAGCCGAGTTTTATGAATTTATTGAAATAATTAAAACAACTTTATTATGATTACAATTGGAGCAGTTATTGCTTTTTTAATTGGAGGTGCTGGAGCATACTTCATCTACAAGAACCTGGATAAAATTTATGATGGGATTGAATTCCCTTCAAATGGAGCACAAGCTGTTCTATTGAAGTTTGCAATATTAATAGACATCATGGTGGTTACGGCTTCTTCAGGTGCGTTATTTACAGGAGTTCCTGTTGCTGAGTTTGCTATGCCATTGGTATCTTTTGTAGCAGGTTTCTATTTTTTCTTGTACAAACCTACAAGTTGGACAAGTAAAAAGAAATCTAAATGATTTATTTATTTTTTCTAGCCAGTTTCTTTATTTTTATGGGCAAGAGTGTCGCTGACATTGTTTCCGTAGATAGTCATTGGAAACAATCGTGGTTAGGGAAAAAATTTAGTGAGCCATCATTCTTTGGACCAAAATCCAAGACAGCTCAAAGAAAAGAAAAGGTTGGTACTTGGATTAGTACCAACCTTTATCTGTCTATTAAAATAGCTAACTATTTAGCACATACAATTCTAGTTTCATTTAGTGACATTTGGCATCTTGCCAATACAGTTAGAAGAATTGGAATCTACCTTGGTATTTTTACTGCATTCAATCTGACAGGATATAATTCTTACGTCTTAACTGGGGGGTTTGCAGCTTCAAATATGATAGGATTTTGGCTAATGTATAACTATGTATTAAGAAGTTCTGATTTAACCTAATAGTCAATATGAATCAGAACTTTTTCATCCTCTTCACACCCTAACTCTATGAGTTTGTTTGCTACTGGGTCATTACCAAAACCACCTTTAGCTAGTCCCTCTTTTGAATTAGCTGTATAATCAACATAACAGTCAGTACCTCTTTCCAGAGTAATATAATCAATTAAATCCTCCTCTTCTCTAAAATCTTCAGAGATGGAGAATACTTTTGTTCTTATAACTACCATTATTTATTAGCATCTCTGATTCGACCAAGTTCCATCCCTAACCACATTCTTGCTTCCATTGTTTTTTGGGTTAAAGCTACAATCACAGTACTTGTATGTGGAGAAGGCTCTTCTTCTAAAGCAAGCCTCATCATAGGTGTCAATCCTTTTAGTATTTGCCTCATTTCATCAAGGATAGCAATTTTTCCCTTTGTTTCCAAGACTTCTGAATGGGATTCATTAAAGTTTTCAATATCTTCTACTGACTTTCTTTTTCCATCATTGACATAAGGACTAGGACGACCTGAAAGCACACCATGTAAAGCTCCTGAATACATCATTGCCTCTTGCAACTTAGTTTTTACAGTTGAGATTTCTCTACTCCTCCCTTCTACGGAGTCTAGAGTGTTAATGAGTGTGATAAATTTTGCTCTTACTTCTGAAAAATCCATAATATAAATTTTAAATGTTTAAAATACTAACTTAAATAAAACTCCAGCTCCAGCTTGAAAGCCAGAACTAATAGTGCCATCTTTATTCCTGGTAAAACCATAACCTCCATAAGTACCCAATGAAAACTTACTCCCTTTTGTGTCAGTAACTTTATAAGTTCTGACAGATTTAGTTGTTGAGTAAGGATTAAAATTGGAGACATCAACAAAAGGTTTAGGTTTCTTAAAGAGGTTTTTGAGACCTTTCTTTTTCTCTTTGCCAATTACAACAGAGTACTCATTGAGTATCTTCTGTTTTAAGAATAGACTATCAAATCCCATAGTAATATCACCTTCAACCCAAGTCTTACCTTTATCAATAAGTTTAAAGTCTCTGTGATAAATAGGATAAGTAAGACCTTCCACGACAGTTTCACCTACAATCTTAATCCTATCAGTAAATACTGTGTCAATTCTAAACTCAGTTTGCACATAAGTTACATTGCCACCTTTCTTCAGCTCTTTGGAGAACTTTTTTACTTGTACTTGAAGTGCCATGATTAATGAGTCAGTAGTCTTAGCTTTGAGGAAGTCTTTTGTCCTCGCTGTTTCTATTGCCTGGATTCTAGCTCGGCTTACACCATCTTTATCTATCCAGGTGTCTAGTGTATCATTCATGGCAGCTACCATATTTTTTTGCTCTTGGAGTTTATTATCTGCCCTGTTACCTAGATAGAAAAAAAGACCTAGTAAAACTAAAAGAACTAAAATTACAATGTTTTTAACCCAGTCCTTACTCATAAGTCAGCTATTTTACAGTCATCTAAATAAGTCTCTACTGTGTGCCATGTAATTCCTAAGTTTGCATCATGATTACTCATCATACTTTCTAAAGCTCCATAGAATTCTTTTTCATCATAAAAAGCTCTCCAGTATTTACCTTTATTTTGTTCAGCTTGACTCTCAAAATCTGCAACAGACCAGTAAACTCCTAGCACTCCTGGAGATAACATCTTAATTTGTGCTGGAGGTCCTGTTTGCATACCCAGAGTAATCTCACTAAAAATTGTAGTTTCAACACTTTGAACCTCTCCTAAATTAGGGAAGCTAGTAATAAAATTTTTTACTATAGCTAAAGCTGATGTTAAAATAGTTAGTTTCATAATTCTGAATTTTGAGATGAATAATAAGTTGCATAAGTTTCTAAGTCTCCACTAGTAACAGAAACTTGTGTTCTTCCTACTGACCAACCTTCAGAATCTAAAAATCGGATATTCTTAGAGTGTAAGTTTACAACTATTTGACATCCTTTTAAATTGTTGGTAAAATACAGACTTCTTGTTCCTGCTACATGAGCATGCCTATAACCAATCATTTTGATATAGTCAAGAAATCTTTGGTCTGCTTTAAAATGAATTAATTTTTTCATTTCATAAAAATTTTGTGCGTTAATAAATAGAAAACTTATTCGGAGATAAAGCTCATACTGTTGTCAGATTGTCGTAGCTATCTTGTAAAGCTTCTTCAACGTTAACTCCATAGTCAGATGCAATCCTACATACAGCAATGGAAAATTGACATAAGATGCCACTTAAATTAATAAAGTCTACATAATTTTCACCTTTGTAATGGTCTTTTGTCATTTCTGCTATCTCCCCTAAAAGTCTATTTGCAGTATTAATGCAAATAGTTCGGGAAAGTCCCCTAGGCATGAATTGCATATCACTAGGGGCAAAAACTATAAGAAAAGGCATTTCAACCTCTTTACAAAGAGCTGCTGTGAACCAGCAAACACTTCCAAATTTTTCTGTAAGTCTTTCTTCTGTAGATGCTTGTAAGAATCGTTGGTACTCTCCCATGAGTCCTAATGTCAAATACCCTAATCCAAATTCTTTAGGGTAATTTGCTGTGGCTTTTACCATCTCTTGGTAATCGTGTAAGTTCATCTCTAACTTTGTTTATTCTATCCTCTCTTTCTAAATTCTCTTCAGTCCAACCTAGTTCTTTTTCTAGGTCAGCTAAAGAGGATTTAGTCATGAGAGAATAAAGTTTTTTTAAATAAATTGACATATTATACCAAGTCGATAGGTGATTCCTTAATTACCTGGTCTTCACCTGGAGCAGGATTATCAATAGCAATGACATCATCAAAATGAATCACACTAAAAATAATTCCATGTTCAGGAGTTCTCTTGATAGTCTTACTCGATAAGAATTGGACATAAGTTGGAAATACTACATGGTCTCCAATTTCTACAAGACCTTCAGGACAGTCAGGACCTATTTGCTCTACTGTTTGTACAATGTCAAATAAATCTTGGTCATCTTTAGCAGTCCCAATTAATAATTTTTTCTTACCGAATAACTCCTGCTTAATAAGCAATCTTTTTCCTAATACTTTAATCATGTTACGATTTTTTAAGTTCATTAAATCTTTTCAAAAACTCTCTTTTAGCTTTGGCAGGATTCCAAAAATCAAATCCTTGGAACATCGAGCCATCAACTTTAAAACTCTCCCATTCATACACTAAAGCACTTCTGTCAGTAGTTTTTACATCTGGGTCATAAGGATAATCAAAATTAAACTTACATGCAATTTTTTTCTGAAGTAAATCTTCTAATCTTTGATAATTAGGTAATAAAGCTTTTAGTGGAGATGGAACATCCCCCATGTAAGCTTCACTAGCATCATGCATCAAAGCTTGAAGCTTAACACTATCCTTAGTAACTTTGTCACAACACCAACAAGAATGTTGGGCAACACTATATAATCCTGGAGTATGTCCCATCCACCTAGGTATCAAACTAAGTGCATGGGCAATATCTTCAATTATAATAGTGTCTTCCTCCATTTCAAGATAGTTAAAGAACAAACCACTTTCAGTCATTATAGAGTTCGGAGTGAATAAGCCATTTGTTACTATCATAGTTCTCTTGTTTTTGTAACACAAGATTCACATCGTAAAGGTAAGTGTAATTTATATTTTGGTACATAAACTATATTCTTACAGTTCAGATGGATACAATCTTTTGGTTTAGTGTTCATGTTAAATATTTAAAAAGTAAAGTTCCTTCTTAGCTCTAGTTCTTGCAACATACTTCAGGTTCATTTCCTGCTTCTGTTGTTCTTCAGTTATGGCAAAGTTAGAAGGAATTAAATTCTCATTCACAATATATACTGTATCAGCTTCAAGTCCTTTTGACTTGTGGATAGTACATAACATAATTGAATCTTTCTTTCCTACAAATAAAGATTTTACCTCTTGGATAAAACTCTTCATTCCTCCTGTACCAAAGTAACCAAGACCTTTAGCTAGTCTGTTAAAATTCGTAAAATTCTGTTGAAAGACCCAAAGATTTAGTTCGGCTTTATCACCTTTCTTATTCTCTAAAGTCTTCAACTTAACCAACATCTTAGCTTTTGCAATTTGAATACTCCCTCCAGCATAAGGATTTAAAAACCTAACAACTGAAGTCAAAATATCTTCTCCTTTAATGTAAGCTGACTTACCATTGAGTATAAGCTGAAAGTACAAGTCAATTAAAGGACTTGAGTTTCTACAAATAACCATGGCTTTATCTTTAATTAAAAGAGGGTCACCAATAGTCTCTACTATTCCTTCATTTTTAGAGTGAGGTAACATTACATTGTACACTTCATTCGCTGAGTTGATTATTGAAGTATCACATCTATAGCAAATATCAAGTACACATTCTTGTACATTACCTTTATCTAAAAACAAATCAAAAGACTTTGAGTAAGCTCCACTAAATCCATACACACTTTGATTTCTATCTCCAACTGCAATCCATTTTTCAATACAACCTTGTCCTAATAACTTATCAATAAGAGCATGTTGGCATAAGTTTAAATCTTGTGCCTCATCAATCATCAAGTAAGTTGGAGCTATTGGTATTGTTAAATCCATTGCAACAGGGAGATAAACCATGTCTGTAAAATCAATAGTAATTGTCTTACCTTTGTAACTCTCTGCTCTAAGTTCAAGAAATCCTTTCCAAAAATGAGCTAAATTAGGAGCTATAAATAGATTCTTCCCTATCCCAGCAGCATTCTCCATTATAGTTTGCATGTCATCAGTTAAGAATAGTCTTGAAATGTCATTCATATCCATAAGGGTATAAGTTAACCTCAATTTATCCTCCCAAGTCATCATTCTAAATTTTACTTTCTCCTTTTTCTGTAATTCTTTGATTAAATCAAAGTTCTTCCCTTTGTTTACTACACATCTTTTCCATTTCTTCACAGCAGAGAATCCTAAACTGTGAACTGTAAGTGATTTCCCTTGGTCAAGACCTCGACTCTCAATTTGATTTTGAATCTCCTCTTGTACAGAAGAGTTAAAAGCTAAAAATAGAGTTCTATACTCACACATCTCAAGTAGCTGAAGCAAAGTAGTGGTCTTTCCACTACCTGCAACAGCATTAATTAAGATGTTAGTATCACTATTATTCCAAAGGTCAAAGATGTCTTGTTGTCTGCTACTAGCCTCAAACATTAGTTGCAATTGAAATGTCTAAAATTACCCATTCATCTGATGTGTCAGTGTAAATATTGACATTAGGGAATCTTTTTTTAATCAATTTTTCTACTCTGGTTGCGTCTTTTAAATCTATGTCAGAGTACTTTTCTTGACCAACATCTCCGTTTTCTCTGGTGTAGAAGTGTAAACGATTTTCTCCAGGGTATCTTTTCTCTAAAGTGAGGTTAGACTTAGAACAAGATTGCTTAAAAAAAGCTTGGATTGTATCTAATTCTTCATCTACCTCTTCAGAGGAGAATTCTTTCTTCATTCTATCTGTACCTAGATTATCTATAGCCTCTTGCCATACCTCCAAACTCTTTGCATAGGTCTCAGGAAGAATGTCTCTAGCTGGGTCAAGTATATCTGAAGCTTTGCCAATAAAATATTTGGCATAGTCTCTAGCTAATTTTAATACAAGCTCTCTCTCTGCTATGGGTAAATCAAACAAGTCAGAGTAAGGACCTGTTAAAGAAAACGTAGTTATTCTATCTAATTTCATTATTATTATTTTTATCCTATAATTAAAGTTTCAACAAGAATGGAGTCAACTTTTTTATACAAGTCTTCCAAAGTGCCATTATTTTCCAATACATAATCCCAATTGTCCCAATTATCAAGAGCTGTTTCTGATTCATGCTCTTTAACTAAACCTAAGTAAACATCAGGTCTATTGACTCTAATTGTTATAGACCTATACCTAAGAGCTTCAGCTTCATTAGGAAATCTCATATCAGGTATAATCCATTTTGGATATGTACCATTAGATACACTTGCTTCATACTCAGCCAGCAAACCATTAACCCATACATCAGGGTGTAAAATCTGTCTGCCACATTCAGTACCAAGGAGTTGCATGAGAAGTCTTGGAGTCTGCTTCTTTAAAGTGTATTTACTCCCACTTTGTGAAGGTCTAAAATTTGCGTATGCTTGCAAATTTTGAGGTATATCCCCATAAGTGTGAGTATAATAATACCACCATTCTTCTCCAAGTTCTTTCTCCTTAAACTCCCTATCTTCAAGTTTCTCTCTAGTACATCCAAGTAACATACAAACCATGTCTTTAAGTTTGTCTGCAAATCTTTTAGTCTGATACATGGTTATTGCATGAGGTTCATAAACTGCAAATTTATTCTCTAAGGTGGAGTGCTTTGGAAAGCTGACTCTCCCCACCTCTTCATCAACTATTAGTTGAATCATTTTGGCAACGGTGTCCTTACCAGAATTTTTCTTTCCCGAAATCGCTATAATCATCTTCTTTCATTTTTGGGTAATTAAATACTTCTTCTTCAAGTCTAAAAGGTAAGTCAAATTCAATTGATTCTTTATCAAAATCATCCTCATCAACATTACTTTTAAACTCTTCGTTCAGCTTATTTATAAAATGCGTGTAGGCAATAGGTTTCTTTGATAAAACATTTGCATCCTTCTTACGCTCATGTCCAAACAGTCCTTTAATTTGATCTGAAGTAAACATCTTACTGTACTCTCCAGCAAGAAGGTGATAGTAAGTTTTTACGTAGGGTTCGGGAACTGTAAGAACTACCATGTGCTTTCTCCCATCTTTTAAATCTGAAGAGTACAGGTAATCTACAACATAAAAATCTTGGTATCGAACCCAAGACAAAAACTTTTCAAAGTTCTGGGGTTGGTATTTTGCATCAAACAATAGATACACACTTGGGTCAGGATTAATGTGGTTATTATCTCCTACTCCAACTGCAAGTTTATGGGTTGTGTTTATCCAACCAATAAGAGCTTTCCCATAATAATTCAAAATCGGAGCAAAGTAGTTCCAAGTTTTGTTTTTATAAATATTTCCAATTTTAATTTCCATTCTAACTAATCATTTTCATACACTTCTCATAAGTTAACGTTTCATAATACTCTTCTGCTTTAACTAACCTTGATTCTAAAAAGGTAATGTCAGCAACAATGTCACTTTGAACTTGGTAGGTTTTAACTCTTTGTGCTAGAGTTAAACTCATAATTGCAGCTTCAGTTTCATCAAATTTATCACAATCTTCCCCTGAGAAACCTCTAACGAATTTAGGGATAAGCTCATGTGGAGTAGGCATTAATATATAATCCAGGTATGCTTGATTCGCTTCATAAAGAATACAATAAGCAATTAATTGCCAATGGTAGACTAATGGAATACCTGTCTTACTTCTAAAGCTACTCCAATTTTGAGGAACTTTAATATCTCTAATAACTTTGCCATAAATAAGGTCACACTCTCCACTCATAAAGTTTCTAGTAATTCTCTCTTCATTTTTCTTGAGGGAGATTCCAATACACTCTTCTAAAACTTCAATAGCTGCATCTTCAGAAAAGTTCCCTTTATTGACTGCAAAAGAGTCTCCACTAAGAGAAAAATCATGCAAGTTTTGATTAAGCTCTAACCACCTTTCTTCAAGATAAGTTTTAGCTCCATCTGGTAAAGGGTCATTCTCTGCTTTAAATTTGTTCTCGAAAGAAGTGCGGAGTTTCTTGGCATCAGTCATCATACCTTTAGTCTCACAAAGACTGTCTATGGTTTCTGAGTTTAATAATACTCCAGCTAAGTCTGCTTTCTTTTTGACGACTCCATAAATAGCATCATGTGCTTCTACATTAAAATTGGGTCGATGTGTGCATATCCTGTATGCTGAGGAACTTCTAATCATAATTCAATTTTTAAAAAGTTTGGTAAAATAAAAAAACAACAAAGCCAGAAAAAACACCCTTAAAAGGGTGCTTCATCTGTGCTATATATTGGGTTTGTGCTCGATATAGAATCAAGTTCTCTGTACCCCATTCCAGAAGGAGATATAATGAATACTGGTTCTTCAGTTGCATTTTCTGTATCATCAATTATGCGATAACTTAAAGGATAAGCAAGGCAATCTCTACCTCTGTAGATGTCTTCCAACTCTGTCCCTCCATGTGTATCAAAGATTCCAAAAAGCTCTGAAATATTATTTCCAAGGAGTTTATTTAACCCGTTAAATTTCTCGTTTAGTTCAGTAACAGAGTTAAAGTCTACGTTAAACCCTGTATTGTAACAGTCTTTCTCAATTCTCTCTGAAGTAGTAATTTCTACAGGGACTTTATTGTGGTAGCAATAAGGAATGTACCTATCTTTAAGGATTTCCCAAAGCTCCGAATATTTCTCTGCTGTAAAAATCTCTGAAGAAAGAAATAATTTTAAATGTGAATGATTGATAACTCTTCGTCTTCGTACACCACTATTCTCAATAAGATTCTCAAAAGAATCTGTAGCTAACAATAAAAGTATATTATCGTTTTCATCAGCTATATAGCCTCTACAAACAGTAAGTCTATAATCATCACAACGGTAAATTTTAAGTTTATTCTCATCTGTAAGTTGCTCTAAAAATTCAGCAGGTCTAGATATACTATGGTAACTGTGTATATCCTTCATTACATTTTTAGGTCTACAGTATGAATAGACATTTCCTGCAATCTGCTCATAAAAACTTTTCCGACTTTCTGAAGGTTCAAATATCCCTGTAGGTACATAACTGGGAAACCATTTGTTAGCTGCTGTAGTTGCCATCTTATCTTGATTAATTTGCATTCTTCCAGACTGACTTAAATAAATTATACTAGATATGACATTATTCATGATTGTATTTCAGTTAAAGTTACAGGAATAAAAAATTCATAAAAGAAAGGGACATCTCTGACATACTCTCTTTCATAAATGTTTGTAATATGGTTTGTGAAGAAACCTAGCATGTGAGAAGCAATCATAGCAGCACTATGAGTTGTCTGCTTCAAAGTACATGGAGCATCTTCTACATCTCCATCAGAAAACAAGTGTTCTCTCTCATACTCATCCATATTATCTGGAGTAACACAAAAGATTTGCAATTGTTCCATAGTTAATCTTCCATCAATGAAGATAGGAGTTACAGGACAATTCTTATGACTCTTTTTCCATACATTAAATAGGTCTGTCCTTGCTTTCATGTTATCGAAAGCAGAGAAGATAAAATAATGTGTTGGAGAATTAAGGTCAATCTTCTTATTAAATATGTTAATACTCATCCCACAAAAACTTTTAACAATATTAAAGATGGCATCCACTTTAAAGCTTCCAATATCCTCTTTTCTGAAAAGTTGTCCTCCAATGTTATGAGCTTCAATAGTATCAAAATCATATACCATAGGCTTGATATTTGCCCTGGAACAAAAGAAAGCTAACCAACTTCCAATCCCACCTGCCCCCCCAATGAGGACAGATTCAGGATTATCTGTATTAAACCAAGGTGCTCCTTTAAAACGACTGTGTTGTGTACTTACTGGCATTTTTCTTTTTTAATTATCTCTTCGCAGAGAAATGAAGTAATAGATTTAATAAATGGGTAATCTTTCTCAAAGCTTTCTAAAATTTCCATAGCTTCTTCCATAATGGTGATATATTCTCGCTCTCCTTTTGCATTTGGAAAATGCAATTGAATAACAGGAACAATATCTGCAAGCAACTCTACAACAAATACTGGTAAAGAAGCATCATCTACGTCTTCCCAATAGAATGCTAATTCTTGAATAGCAGTTTCAACCTCAAACACAACTATATCAGCAGGTTTTCCAAATCTTAACATATAGATCAAGAACTCCTCTATCTCCTCTGTCCTAGGTTGTGCTTTACTTACAACTCCATAGAAAGCTTGTTTTTTTGGATTACCCTTGGGTTTTTTCTTTTTAGAACTAGTCTTAGGCAACTTTTTATAATAAGAATTACCTTGATTTGGATTCCAACCTTTATTTACAAAAGGTTTTGACGTTTTAGTTTTAGCTATAACTGCTTTCTCAATAATTCCTCTTACTCCTTCTGCAAAATCCACATCTACACTAATTTCTTCTTGTGGTGTTTCAAGTCCACAATCATAAACAGCTACAACTTCTCTTTTGAGCGTATAAACTTGATCTTTAATACTGTAACTGTCTCCTTCATCATTAGTAGCTTCAAAAGAAACTGGAACTTCTACTTCCACTTTTGCATGAACTGCAACTTTAGCTGTAAATTCCATGAAATTATTAACTATCAAAGAAAGATAATAATTGTGAGATGGAGAGTTATCTTCTAATTCTTCTGTATCTGTATTTGAAAAATAAACAGCCATAGTATTGTGACTATGGATATGTCCAATTTTCCAGTCCATTGCTTCAGGTTTATTCATCACATAATCAATATGCTTATCATCATAACCTGAAGTATCTCTTTTCTTTTCATTGAAACTGTACTCTGTGTAGACCTGGCTACCTTTGTGCATAGGAATGATGTCTTGAAGAGTTATCACCATCTCAGTTGGATTAGTGATACTTCCAGAAACACTATAAAGTAAAATACCAGACCATTCTACTTTATTTATTGCACGACATAAGTATTTAATCTTATTTAGAACCTCTTCAGGCATTATGGTTTTGATAATAGCTGTTTGCTCCTGCAAACTGGATGCTTTTTTTGTAGAGACTTTTGGATAATTCATTAGATATATGATTTAAAAAAACTGGATGAATAATAAAATTTATTGTATCAGGGACTTCCTCTGCTTTAAGGCTATCCACTTGCATGTAATGTTTCCTACCTTGCATTAAAACATAAGGTCTTCCTTTCTTTCTATCAAATTCCTCTCTTAACTGGTGTTTAGATAAGTAGTTTTCAGGGTGTGTTGTCCCCATGTATTTCCCATCTATCTTAATAGGAGAAACTAAATAGTATTTTTTTGCATGAAATGAAGCTTCGAGATTCGCTTTAATCAAATCTCCTAATGCTTCATCAGGTTGCACTTTGAATCTATCTTTATCTACATAAAAATTTAGCTGGTCGTAGTCTCTCATGTTGTCTATCACTCTATGAGCAAATCTATCCATATCCGAAGTAGATACCTCATTTGAGTCTGAATAAGAGCCTAGAGTAATATTTTTCATATCCATGTGAGGTACACCATCAATAGATTCCCACTCTAACATACTATCAATAGTTAATAAAAGTAACATAAAGTTATTTTCATCGAACTCTGCTCTTAATAAGGCAAGTAAGTCAGATATTTCATTATCACCTAAACAAAAATTATTCAAATAAAGTTGGTCACTCTTACTACTATGCCATGTGGGAAGATGAGAATGAGTGTATCTTGAATGCCATTCTCTAAAAGTAAGTTTACTTCGAGTACCTCTTGGTGATCTGAAATTGACAGTAAACTGGTCAAGAGTAAAACCTTCAGGTTCAATTTCCATAACAACAAATAGATTTTCAATCTTATGTTTATGGTCAAATTTATTAGTGATATGAATTTCTGGGTAGAGTATGTTAATATGAAGACGAAATCCTTCAAAGTGGTCATGACCACTAAATTCAGGCTCACAAATTATATCCCAATTGTCTTTGTGGTGTAAGGTTAGTTGTTTCATAACTTGGTCCATGATAACCTGAAATTTTGTTGCCATATTATGGTTGTTTCTAACCCCCCTAATCAAACCTTTCATCACCATATTAAATAAAAAAGAAGGTTTACGAGAGCAACCAGTTTCTTGTAAACTCCTACCTATATTAAACCATTTTCTAGTTTTAGCTGCGTTATTCTGGTTATACTCTCTATCATGGTTAAAAATTGCTGAAGTTAAGTCCATTATTTAAAATTTTAGAGTTAGAAAATAAGAAGAGGACTTTATAAAAAAGTCCTCTTCTTTTAATTAGTTGATATTAAAATCCAGCTTTGATGATATTCCAATCAGCAATTAAAGCTAATGTTTCTTCTTTATCTTCTGAAGCTTGTGCCATAGCTGTATCAAAACAAGCTTTTGCATCTTGAATCTCACGAACATAGCCAGTAGCTTCTTCGTTTCCTTCTGCAACTACTAACATAGCTTCCACTACAGCATCAAAATCCAAAGTCTCATCTTTTACGATGGCTTTAGTCATTTGCTTTACTGCACCCATAACACTATCAGATTCAGGAGCAACCCAAGCTGCAATTGCTTTTCTAAGAGCTGAAGTTCTTAGTTGAGTCCAATTTCTACCTTCTTCGATAGTTTTCAAGTGGTCTTTTAAGTCTTTTCCAAACTCTTTGATAATAGCTTTCAACTCTTTTCTTGAAGTTTCAGAACCATTAGGTAATTCAACTCCAGACTTAGTTTTAACTGGTCTCAAGAAGATTACAAAGTCCCCTTCAGGTAATACAGATAAATCATTATCTAATCCACAACGATTAATGTTCTCTGTTGCTGCAAGAGTAGATAAATCATAACCTTCTGCTGCAACTGCACTTTTGAGTTCTCCCCAAACTTTAGCGTCACTTTGAATTTTTGTTTTGTTGCTTCCTTTAGTTGAAAAAATAGTTACTGTTCGCATAATAAAAAAATTTTAAAATTAATTAATAATAAATAAATAAAAAAGAAAACGTCACCTTCTATAATTCTATAGTTGGCTTCCTAAGTTTACTTAGGATTGTATTTGTAAATTCATAGGATTTGTCATCACCTGGAGCAATAATATAATTATAGTCAGGGTGAATCGGAATCTCTTTAATCGTGGTTTTATCATAGGCTTTAGTGAAGAATGGGTTCTTGATGTAGGGAATAAAGTATTTTGTTTCTTCAGTAACACGCCAAATACAAGGTTGTAAAGAAGAGATAAAATCTATTACTCTTATACTGAAATTCATCCAGGAATATCTGTGAGTTTTAGGATTTCCAGTCTGAACAGTTAAAGCCGTAGGATAAAAAAATACTCCTTGGAGTTCTAAATTAACTCTTTGAATACTCTTTGCTAAGTCCACTCTAGGACTGCAATTAACTTCAAGATGGAGGTCCACCACATTGATGTTAGTCAGAGGAAAATTGAACACTTGGAATATCTTGTTCTTTTGAGGTTGGTGAGAAATATTAGGAAGGACCTGTTCTTCTAGTGTTACTAGTTCTTCCAGGTATAAGGGAAGGAGAGAGTGCCAAGTTTCATGTACATCATGGATTGGTATCATATCAGTCTTTTTTCAGTTAAATAATCTTTCAAGACTCTTTCACCTTTTCTATAGAATAAATCCGCAGGGTCAGTTATCTTGAGTTTTCTGAGTTCTTCAGGTAAGTAAAGGAATGTTGCTTTAGGTTGTTCAAACAACTTATTAATAGTTTTAGCTACTTCTTGTGAAGCTTTAATACCAGTATCATCATTATCAAAAAATACAACAACTTTATCAAATCTACTACATAAATCTTTAAGAGCCTTCTTATCAGGTGTTTGTCCTTCATTTTGAAACCACACAACATTTAAGCCTAAGTTTCTAAGTACTCTACAATCTTTATAAGATTTAGAAATTACCAATTGTCTACCTGATGATACAAGCCTTTTAAAGTCTCCAATATCATCATTGTTACAATTAGTAACGAACTTGTATTTTTTATTTTTCTGATAAGGTCTGTAAATTTTTCTGTGGGAATCTCCGAAGTCTGTGTAAGCATAACCTAAATCTCCAACATTGAAAGTAAAGTCTCCTTTCTTCGTGTTTTTTAACTTTAACTTTTGTATAGGAAAAACTTTGTCTTCAATAAGGTTAGCTTTTGATATGCCATACTTACTCCAGTAAATACCATCTCTATTTTGCCAACCTCTAGTAGAAACAAATATCTTAACAGGTAAGACATGTTTTTTAACAACATTAGTTATAGATAACTCTCGTCTTTTAGGACCTTGATACTCTTTGCCATCAATTAGTTTAGCTTTTATAAAACTTAAAACTTCGTACAAATTATTAAGTTTCTCGCTGACTTGGATTGCATCAAAACAATCTATGTTTTTCATTTTGATTCTTCCATACTTAGATGGATTACCAAAATCCTTAAATCTTAATTTGTTGTTATAATACTCAAACCAACATCCAGGGTTATTGTCATTTAGTCTTGGGTCATCACTCACCCTAAAAGGAGAAGTCACATATTGAAACTCTTCAGGTTCAAAGTCAAAGACTAAAGAAAAAATCTCTTCTTGAGATATATATTTAAGAATGGTGTTCTTATCAATATATCCTATTGGGTCTAAATCATCAGTCTTTTGATTACACATAGATAAGATTTAAGATGAAATAAAAGGAGTCTCCAAGGGGAAGAGACTCCTTTTTCATATACGGAAAATTATTTGACTACCACTTTGACTTAGATGCTGCTTTTCCTGCATCAGCAGTAAAGTTCTCATTAGAACCAACAGCTTGTCTTGGACCATTTTCTTGTCCTTCTTCTTGTAAGTAAGCTTTCTCTGAACCCATGAAGTTTGCATCTCTAGTGAATGGGTGTTCCACTCCTTCAGGTGTTACATACTTCAAGTTTCCTTCAAAACATTCTTTGAAGTCACCTCTGAAAGAAGGGCAGAAGAATCTTCCACCTTTCATATTTTTAGCTAACTCTAAGAATGTTCTATCTTGACCATCAGCAATTTGCCATTGGTATTGCAAGAAAGTATCAATAGGAATTGTAGTATAAGTCTGAGGTAACAGACCACATACAATTTGCGCCCATGCAGCAAAGTTTGCAGCAGGTGTTGCTAGAGCAGCATCAAGACTAGCTTGAGTAACTCCTACAGCTTTAACTGCATGAATCACTACAGCTTTTTGTTGCTTAATTTTCGTATTATAAGCAATAGTGTACTCATCTTCCCACTCTGCACCTGGTACTGGAGCTGGAATTTTGTCCCCACTTGCCCCAAACAAATCTCCAGTTACATCATAGATTCTACGATTGTATTCTCTGTCCCCAATTTTCACGTTGATGTCTACTGCATCAGCAGCAGCTCCATCTGCACCAGCAGTTGCATTATAGATAATCTTTGTGAAGAATACTCCAGAATTTAGACCAAATGCTCCACCTGTTTTTGATTTTAAGCTTTGGTCATTGTCATTAACTGTACCGAAACCTTCTCTTTGAATTTTTCCCATGTTAGGATATATTTTTTAAAATAATAAATGATAAAAATAGAAAACTCTCGGAATTTATTACCCATTATTCCAACTAGAACGGGGTGTTTCTTGGGTAGCAGCTTCTTCGTCTACTACTTCTTCTTTTTCTTCTCTTTTAGTTCCTTCTTCAGTTACTTCATCAGTTGGTGAAGAATCATTATTTTCAAAAACTGTTAAACCTTCAAAAGCTTGCGCATCTTGATTAGCTTCTTCATCCATGATTGCAGCAGCTTCAACATCAGGAATAACCAATGGAGTAGGTGCTAAAGAAACTTCGTTTTCATCATCTAAAACGACAAAAGTAGACACTTTAACTTTCTTAACTTTTCTTCCTTTCAACTTAGGGTGTTGAAATAATTCTTTACACTCTGTTTTAGTGATGCCATAGTATACTGCAATTGCATCTCGATCTTGACCATTTCCTAGCAATTCTAGGACTTTACTAATTCTAATTTGAATTTGATTGCTCATTTTATAAAATTTTTAACGTTAAAATAAATAAATAAAATAGAAAACTCTTAAACTTCCATAAGTCTTTCAACAAGGAACTGATAATCATTGTCAATGACAGCATCAAATGCTCCCATAGGACTTCTCCCTGTATTAGCTCCTGAATTCTCTGTGTAGAGAATATACCTTGTGTTACCTTCCTCTTTAATTACGTCAGAGTACAATACAGTTTCAAGTTTACCTTCAATCTGCATGTTTGTTGCCATATTACCAAGAGTCTTTAATCTCTTCTTCATATCTGCACCAGTCTTGTAATCTTCAACATGTCCTGTAAGGATTGCAAACTTTTCATCTTCAAACATATCTCTTGATGCTACCTCATCAATATGGTCTCTGATGTCCTTATAAGTCTTTGGGATTAAGTGATAAGGCATTGTAGGATTAAACTTCTTACCATACTCCGCTTTTCCTCCTGTCCATACAGGATTCTTGTTATCAGCATTGAACCAGATATTAGTCTGGCTAGGCAAGTTTCTCATTCCAGTAGATTTACCTGTTCCAGGTTCTCCTAAAATAAGAATAATTTCAAAGCCTTTCTCTTGAAAGTAAGATATAAGTTTCCAAATATCTTGTCCATAATCCTTCCACTTATCATGGTTGGCTTTCTTACTGCTTGTCATGTACATCTCATTTTGAATACCAGTAAGAGTATCAACGCAGATGGTTCTGATTTTTTCAGACATAAATAATAAAATTTTACTAATCAATTTCCAATTTCTCAAAACTCTTATATGCCCCTGCCATATTAACTCTAAAATGCTGTGGAAATTCACAATGTCGTGACTCCACTAAATGAACTGTTCGCATCTTAGGATATAATTCATTCCCTCCTTTGTCTTTTATTTCTTTACCAAAATGTTTAGATAGGTTATATCTTTCATCATTAGGGTTGAAGAGTGTAAAAACATAATCTGCATCCTCTGCAAGATTACCAGTATCTTTTATATCATCTGAGTTGGGGTACAATAAATCACTAAACTCCTTAATCCTGTCCAATTGAGTCATGTTTCTGTTAAGATGTATTATGTCAACAAAAGTCCATTGACACCAGTTTCTTATTTCAACCTGGTATTCTATGTACTTGTCAACAGCTTGCTTCTTTTGGAAACCTCTCTCAAGGAGTATTTTTCTCAAGTGGTCAGTAATAACAATAGTAAATTTTTTAGGGTCATGAGGATTATATCCTGTGATTCTCCTACCTTTACCCATTTTTACATAGTTAAACTTACCATGTTTTTCAGCATGAGCCAAAAAGAATTTATAATAGCCAGTAGGGTTATCTTTTTGTTCTATAAAAGTCATTATGCCAGGAACTATACAAACACCATTGGTACTGTACTCCCCAAAAATAGGGATTATTCTTCTGTCATAAACATCTTTTAAAGGTTCAAGAAGTATCTCTTTGACTTTAATAATATTCTCATTATCATCCTGAAGTCTACCTCTCAAGTAGTTAGCACTAAGTTCAACATCATCACTACCATTTCTTGTCACACCTGGAGGTAAGGAAATATGAGTAATTCCATAGTCCAAGAAAAGAAAGTGGGCAGCATATTCAAATTCTTTGCTAACTCTGTCAATCTCTAAAGATAAATAAATGACTTCTAAGGGAGTGTTACTTGCTATAGCATCAAGTATAGGATTTATGACAAATCCATTATCAACGAATGTTGACTTACCTGCTTTAGGTGCAGCTCCAACTCCGTAGAGTCTTCCTTTCTGCACTCCATTAATAGCATTAGAAATATGGGATAGTCCTTTACCCATAGATAGTCCTTTGTTACCTTCAGCTTGACCTTTCTTAAACTCTTCTATAAAATTACTCATTCTACTTCATGGTTATGGATTTACTAACTCTCTCTTTATTTATAAACTTTCTGTCTTTCGCTAAATCTACAAAAGTTAAGATTGGATTAGTTTTGTCTGTCCCTTTTCCTTTTTGAATAAAGTAGTGGGGGTTACTGACAAACTTAGCTTGTCTCCTCTCTTGCTGACAACTCATAATATAAAGTTGTGTAGCTTCAAGGATTAAATCTTTATGTAGTTCAGGAAACTCAAGTAATAAAGCTTGCATTCGATTAACACACTCTCTCTTGTATTTGTTATGTTTTTGAAAGGGTTCAAAGAGAATTAAGTATTCATCTTTAACCCAGTCTAATCCCATATCAAGATTTTCAAAGAGAGAAATTTTCCAATCAAGAGACTTTAGAGTTTTGTCAAACTTGACAATATTCAGAATATGGAGTTTTTGTTTAAGACCTTCAGGAACATAGGAAACTTCATATCCAAGATATAAAGATACTAAATAACAAATAGAATCTCCAACATGAAAGCCACTTTCTCGTAAAAATTTAATTAAATCTGGATTAATTTTTCTCATCTTTTCTTTTTGTTTATTTCGTAATATTCCAACACTTTTTTGATAAACTCATCCTTGTGGCTCTTAAAAATCTTAGCCACTTCTTTAGGTGTTATCATACTGTGTCTAATTTTACAAAATAGTATTGTCTAACTCTATTAGAAAACTCTTTAGAAATTTGCTTCCACTCTAAGTTGTTAGCTTTCATGGCTTCATGTTCTTCAGTAATGATGTCATTAGCAACCCATTTTAATAAGGCTGGCATGTGCTTTTTCTCTGTAGCTCCTACTTCCATAATACCTTGTTCAATTCTATTTTCACTACAAGAGTAATCAATGAAATCTCCAACACTTTGAAGTAGTGCCTCATCAACTGGTGCAAGTTGCTTGATGCTTCTGCCACCAGTTACAGAATGTTTAATACCTTTTACTTTAAAGATATGTTTAGCACCATTAACAATAGCAGACCAAACTACACCTTCTCCAACACCTTTAAATCCTAAAGAAGCTGTTACAGGACAAAGGGATTCAACCCTGTTGGTAATTTCAATCAGAATGTTTTGTATAGCAGCAGGAGTATTGAAATCAATATCAAGTTCAAACTTAGGAAAATTATGGATATTGTAAATATCTTCAACAACAACTCTATCATATCCGTTATTTAACCATGATGCTTCCTCGGCAATTTTAATGCCACTAATATCTATCCAGATTTCTTCTTCTGTTACAGGATTCCAAATCAACAAATCAAATACATAGAAAGCTTTCTCTCTTTCAGAAATTCCAACTCCTTTCTGTACACCTTTTCCTGCCCACTCTCCAAATAGATGCATCTGGTCTCCCTCAAAACATTCATACTTGTCCCACCAGAGCCTAAATAAATGAGTAAAATACTCTTTATTAGTAAGCTGGACAAACTGATTAAATCCGAAATGGGCATTTTTAGAAGAGAAATCATCAGCCTCAAGTAAAGAAGTTCTTTTCTGTGCTACAATACCTTCTTTAGGAGTGTAAGCAATCCCAGCATTTGTTCCATGTAACTTAACTGTCCCCTCAAAAGTAATAGTAGGTTTTTCGTAAGTATTGTAAACAGGGTCTCCATTTTCATCAGTATACGCATAGTTAGCTGTATGTTGAATGTCCCTGATTACATCTTTAAATTGTCTAATCTTGTGGTATGCTTTGAATTCCATTAGTTATGCTTTTTAGATGTTTATAAATAATTTTACTTTTATCAAAACTCGCTAGTGTTCGTTGTACCCATACTTCATCTTGGGTGTCCTTTATACAAAGCAGCCAAATCTTAGCTATGTAATTCTTTTGACTTAATAGAGTCCTACAAATCTTTTGAGATGTTGAACCATTCTTATCAGAATCACATTGCACTAGTATTAAGTTATCCAGGTTCTTATAAGTGTAACCTGTCCCTCCTGTATTCACCATAGCTATTGTATCAATCTCATCTTTCTGAAATTGTAATAACTTGGTGTTGTCTGTTTTACTGTGGTAAGTAGCATTAGGATGAATTTCTTCAGCTTGAGCTATACTATTACAGAAAATCAATTTCTTAGTGTCTTTTAGTTCTTCAATAAGAGCTTTTGTTACAACCTCTTTAAGTTCTGAATTACCAATGGCTTGCTTTCTTCCAATCAATAATGAAGCATGATATGGAGTATGTAACTTGTCTTTAGTAATTCTATACAGAACTCCTTCAAGTGTTACCTTACCAGTATATGTACCATCATCTTGTATTACAAAGTATCCAAGAGAACTTCCACTTGCTCCAATAATAGCAAACAATCTTCCACCATATTTACTAGTCTTCTCTGCTAGACCTAGAGTACCATTTAATCCTCCAGTTAAAGTTAGCATTCCTTCTCCATCAAAGACAACCTTTGCCATAGTCTTAGAATTAATTGCAGCTTGAATCCTATTATACTTAGTCAGTAATTCCTTAATAGGATTAATCATAAGTACAGTAACTTCATAGTTTGCAAGTATTCCCATATCAACAGCTTCATTAATAGGCATCTCATATAAAATCTCTAATTCCAATTGTTTATACAATTCCAACTTATTCTTATGTTTTGTTGGTGTACCTGTCATAGATAAAATAGATTCATAATCTAATAACCTATCAAATAAAGCAATAGAATTTAACTCAGTTAAAGCTTGTTCTTCATCGAGTATTATCAATTCAAAATAGCCTTTTATTTTACTTAAAGAACTATATGTAACAGTAGTCAATTTTTTCAAGTATCTTTTTGCTCCCCATTTCTCAAACTCTTCAGGTATGTCAACCTTAGATAGTTTAGCAGAAGGTGTTACCCATAGGATTGACTCAGGCTTAAATTTCTTTATAGCCATGATTGCAATCTTAGTCTTACCTACTCTAGGAGCAAGTAACAACCTACCATGAAGTTGTTCAACTTGAGATACTACATTCTTCTGGATTGCAGTTTTATCTTTATTCGTCATTTCCCTCCCACATTACACTTACGATCCATAGAGTAAAGAGTAAAAGTGTTGCAGTTGGCAATACAAATATTCCTATGATAGTATCGTATGATAAAATAACTTGACCTTGTTTAACCTCTCCCCAAATATGGAGAGAACAACAGATGCCAAGAACAGTCATAAGTCCGAAGATTATAATAGTAAAAATTTTTTTCATTCCTTTTAGCATAATAAAAGTGTTTTAAGGTTAGGTTTAATGTAAGTGTAATGAGCCATGATGTGTTTATTAGTATAACCATCCTTATCTGCTGTCCCCATATTTCTATTAAGACTAGCAAAAATTACGTCATCTCTATTCTTGATTTCTATGTAATGCTGCATAGCATCAACATATTTATCAAAACCAGTAATTTGATTTCTATTCTTTCCAGTACCACCCATTATTATAACGTAAGCAATTATCCACATAATAATAAAATTTTAAAACTGGGTTTATAAGATGTTGTTTTACAAAAAGAAAGTTCGGCATCATTCCAAAATCCTTCCACATGATGTGGTTCAGTACTTTGTGTAATAACAGAAATATTAGCTGAGTAAATATCATCATAAGTCATTAGATTATCATAGTATTCTTTAGCTTCCTTTTCTGTTTCATGTACACACCAAGAATCTGTTAATTCTCCAGTCATACAATCTTTAATAGTTGATGATATTAGCCACATAAGTCAAGATATTTTGTTACGTTGATTAAATGAAAGCATCATTGCTTGTTGTCTAATTCCCCACTTTCTTGTTAAGACATCGGGTAAATAACTATCAAACATGATACATCTATCTGCCATCCTTTTTGCATCAAAAGTACTCATCCTTCCTTCGATAAGACCTTCTTTATCTGCAAAAGATAAAATAACATCTGCAAGCTCTTTTAAACTCTTTGTAAAGTTGACAGCTTGGTATTTTTCTAATTCATTCATAAGTCATTCAAATTTAAAGTGTTCAATTAAAAAATAAATAGCAAATAAAAGTGGGATAAGGATGCCTATAAATATATAGACTAAGACTGCAAATCTTTTTCTATCACTATCCATCTTTTGTAAATTGTCTTGTCTCTCTTTGGAGATTCTTTCACGGTCTTGGTCATTCATAATCGGGGGGATTTTTATGGGTTAAAAAATTTTGTTTATTAATGGCAGTCAGCATAATTGCTGCCCCAGTCTATACTACAACCTAGCTCTACATTAAGGTTGCATTCAGCATTAGCTGCTACTATACTATCTCTTACAACTTTAGTTGCGAAGCTCTTATCTGTTTTCTTACAGACAAACATGAGTTCATCATGATATTGCATTGCTACTTTAATTCCTCTCTCAGAGAGTCCTCCCCTGACATGTCTTAACCATGTATCAAAAAAGTACACACCTGAACTTTGATTCAAAGTAGAGAACTTATCTTTATCTTCTTTAAGGAACATCCAAAATCCAGATAAAGGATTATAAAGCCATTTCTGACCTTCAAAAGTTTTAACTAAGCAAGCATCAGCAGTTTGTTTTACACCTTTATTTCTCTCCCAGTAAGTAGTGTGTAACTTCTTACCTTGAGATAAAGGTTTTTGTAATGTTTTAGCTATTTTGGCTGCACCTGCTCCATAAGTAGCACTAAAGTTCACCTGTTTAGCATCACTTCTAACTTCATTAATAGTATAGTATCTAGCTTTACTTGCACTTGACTCCCACACAAAATTTTCATCTTCCCTTTCTTCTTTTATAGACTGATAAAAGTCTACATCATCTTGAGTAAGCATCTCTGCAATCAAACCTATATCTAAATGAGGGTCAAAACCTGGCACTCTCATCTCTGTAACATAATCTGGGTCAAAGAAGTAGATATAATGTTGTTTAGTATTATCTTCAAGTCCTGAAATATCACTACCACACATTATATACTGGTCATTAGGTACAGTTAAGCACCCTCTAATCTCTTTGCCATAAGGTTTATGAGTTCCAGGTAAGTTGACAATAGGTTTAGCATGTTGTAATCTCATGGTGTTTGTGAAACCATGAGCATTAGCTTGCATAAAACCCTCTTTATCAACATTCTCTTTAAATGACTTGAGAAGTCCTATTCTATGTTTTGCAACATACAGTCCTTCTAAGTTATCAAGACCTTCAACAGTCTTATAAAAAGCTTGTACTGAAGGACAAATACCTTGCCCAAATGGTAAACTTATCTGAGGAACAGGCTCACCAGTATTCTTAGATACTTTGTGAGTTGCAGGAGTCCACCCTAATTCAAATAACCATTTTTTCAACTGCAATGTTGAACCTGGATTAGGTAAATTATAGATAACTTCTGTGTCTTCAGGTAAGCCTTTCAATATTAACAGGTCAAACCACTTTTGTCCATGGCTTGAGAGTGTCCCATCTTGCTTATGAGGCTTCTTAGGTTTCTCTTTCAAAACTGTAGCTATGTGTAGTGGCATTGATGCTCTTAAAGCATCAATTTTCTCTTCATAGATAAAATCTAAGTCAAGTTTAGTCCTATCACACAATTCCTGGTCTAAAAATACACCAATCTCTTCTTGGTCTTTTAAACATCTTAACTTATAGTTAATGTAACCAATGATTCTCTTCATCTCTGAAATATTCCCTGAGTAAATAGAGTGTAAGTAATCCAGTTGTTTATGAAACAACTCTGCATTAATCTTTACATCCTCTTCACATCTAAAAATATACTCCTCAACAGTCAAGTTCTTCCAATCATCAATGACTGGTTTAGGGATTCCAAACTCTTCTCCCCAATAAGCTAATCCATGTCTCTTTCTATAACAGTACAAATACCAGGACAAACCAAGTGTGTCAATAATATCACATGTTATAACATAGCCTAGTATTTTTTCAATTAAAGGTATGTCATATCTAATAGAATTGTGAGCCACTAAGTAGCCTTCCTGTAGTACTAAGAATCTAACAATAGATTCAGGTGTCGTTAAGCTACCAGACTTAATCAGAATACCATCTTTATAAGTCTGGTAGGATAAACAATGAATTTTTGTTGCTACATTAAGCAACCCATCTGCCTCCACATCCCATATAGTATATAACATACACGCTAATTTAATTGTTCCTTTCTTCTTCTCCTCCTCCTACTGAGGGGATTAGTTCCAAGTTCTTAAAATGCCAAGGGAGTTTAAAGAATAAACCCTTCCCTACTAATTTGTAGTTTACTTTTTTACCAAAAGTACTTCCAACTTCAATCACTCTCCAACTAAGAAGATTCTCATCCATAACAATATCATTTAAGTTAAAATAAGGAATGTCATCCCCCTCAACTAAAAAAGATACTGTTACTCCGTATTCAATCTTCCTTCTATAAGAAGAAAAATCCCATTCGTTTAAAGCTTCCCAAAAAGTTAAGGGACGATAGTGTCTTTGAGTTCTTCTATCATAAGAAAAACCAGATATTGTAGGATGTCTCATTAAACTACACGTAAGCTGAACAAAAAGATGTTGTTATAAATCTTACCATTCTTTTCACTTCCCTCAAAAGAAAACTCTATTGTGGCAAAATCACCCACTTGTACAGTTTCTAATAATTTCATCTTGTTATTCCTTACTTCAGGAAATAACTTTTGTCCATCTGGTGATACAAGAGTAATAACTCTCTTATAAAGGTCTCTCCCTTGTCTTGGAATATGAATTTCTGGTCCAATTGCTGTAATTTCTCCTGCTATTGTCAAATAATTCTTTTGCTGTGATTGTGCCATGTCTTTCAGTTATTTTAAGTGTTCTAAATTTTTCTCAACTTTGTCAAAAAACTCGTGCATAGTTACTCTATACTTCTTTTAATAATTCTTAAAGCTTCTTTTAATACTATCTCCAAAGCTTCTTCATAAGTACCTGTAAACTCTGACCTATAACTATGTTGTGTAGAATACCCTTTACCATGCTCTGAAAGAGAGTAGTGGAATTCAACATCACTTCTATAGTTCACTCTACTGACCATAATATCAATATGCATATTGCAATGATCTCTTAGCCATTTCTGTAAGCTTGGTTGAGTTGGTGCAGATACGTTCCAATATTCACTAGACTCTAAAGAATTAAAGTCTAACCAACAAGTAAAGTCCTTAACATCCACAATCTGAGAAGCCTCTTCTTCTGCTCCATAAGCAAAAATACACTTCTCTTTAAATCCTTTCTCTTTAGCTAACTTAGCTGTCTCAAATGAGACTAGTTGTTCTTGCATGATTAGGTGTTATAAAGAATTAATAATTCAGAAGCTCTTGTAACACCAGTATATGATATTCTCTCGACTTCCACTTTGTTTCGGTTCTTCTTAATATCTTTAACATTCATAATAGTCTTCTGAAAAGTAGAACCTTGGCTCTTGTGAACAGTCAAAGCATGATTATGGTTCAAGTTTGCAAACTTCTCTTGGAAGTTATAAAAGTCTACCCATTTAAGTTGGTAGGCTTTAGCTTGCTGTTTCATGAAATTAACTATGTTCTTATAGTCTTGCTCAGAATCCTCATGTATTACTATTACCCCAGGTGGGAGTGTCCTGTCTACCTTCGCTAATAAATCCTCTGGATTAATACAGTACACTTTCATATCTACCTCTCCTACGTCTACATTCACTTTAGTGTTTCTGGTAAGGTACTTTAAAGATATGGTTTTTATTTCTAAAGTGTTCACTTTTATCTCACCATTAGTATAATGAGTCTCTCCATAAGGAGCATTAAACACTAAACTCTCTCCAATCTCTACTTTATTTGGGTCAGTATAAATGGCTTTTCTCACATCTCTATTGATTGCATCAACTTCTTTGTTTGTCCAAGCCAAGTACTTAATTTCATCAGTTCCATTAACTGCTGCCAGAGATTCAATAACTTTTTCTCTATCATTACTGAAGAGATAACCATTCATATTCTCATCTACAGCATCAATGTTACTATTAAGTAAATCTAAGTTCCTACTCAAGTTAATGATAGAACTACCCTTTGCTTGTCTGATAATTTCAGTCAACTCTACTGTTGGATAATCAGCTAAAAATACTGGAGACTCTAACTCTTTTATAGGATTGATTTGTTTATCATCTCCTAAGAAAAGAATTTTACATCCTGCAAGAGTAGCATACTCTTCCAACCATAGAAGTAAATCTGCACTTACCATTGATGCTTCATCAATAATAATACAACTCATCCCTTTTAATGGAGGATAATGAGGATGAAAGTCAGGCTTAAAATCTATCTCTCCTGTCTTAGTATTAATCTTCCTCTTTAGTTTAAGTATAGATTGAAGAGTTCTAAACTCAATGAGTTCGTGTTCATCAATCTTCAGTCTTAATACTGCAAGAGCTTTGTGTGTTGGGGCAGACACACTAATTTTCTTCCCTTTAAGTAGCATAGGAATTAATGTTTGTGCTAGTGTAGTTTTCCCTACTCCAGCACTCCCTTTAATTAATAATCTTTTATGGACTTCAAGTAATATCAGTCCTACCTTTTTAACGTCGTCTTGGTGTTCTGTTAGAACCATGAGTCTTAATTTTAAAAGTTCGATAATAAATAAAAAAACAACAGTCCAACCCATAATAGGTCAGACTGTTGTTGCCATGTGAAACATTATATAGATTATAAAATTCCAGATTATAACTGTTGTTCCGCAATTACTGTCACAGTTGTGTTATCCACTTCTGCTTGTAATTCTGCCGAAACATAACCATAATCCAAATCAGCATTCCGATTATCAACATCGTTCTTAGCTGTAGCAGAGAAGGCTATTCTTCTGTACTGAACTTTGCCACTTGAATGGATTGCTAACTTTCCTTCGTTAGTATGACCCATTGGGTAACGTACTGCTTGTCTATTTGAAAATGTGTCAATAGTGACATTTCTTTCAGGATTTCTGATTGCATCCTGCTGATTGTCAGAGATAACAGGTTTATTATCCATGATACGATATAAGCAAGCTCCTGGTGCTCCTGCCAACTTAGCAACAACTGCCTCAATTGAAGTCCCTACAGGAACATCAATCCAAGCTACTCTAGTTTCATGATTAACAAAAGGCTCTGAAGGCTCAAACCCAAACTCTTCAGTACTAAATACATTTCCATCAAGAGAATTTGTAACTCTCTTACTTGGGTATGTAGTGTTAGTAGTGATTTTTTGTTTCAACTCAGCAGTAAGAGTTCCTTCTTTTTGGTAGTCACTAGCATACACTCTTGAAACTGTAACTGGACCTGCAATTACTTCTTTGATAATTTCTGAATTTGCCATAATAAAATTCTTTTTAGAAAATGTTTGTAAAAATTGTTATTTAGATAATAGTAAGATTCTTAAATCGCTTGTAATTTGAATGCTGTCAACATGGTTGACCTTATTTTCCACCTGTAAGTTCCCTGTTACAAAATTGTAAAAACTTGCACCATCCTTTCCATAAGATGTGGATTGAACTTTAGCATACTGTTTCTTCCAAGAAGTAATGTCATAAAGACCCATAGAACTAAAAAGATAAATTTTTATATCTGTGATAAAAGATTGGTTTACACAAATAGTAGTATCAGGGTAAGTCAGATATTTTATTCTATTATTAATTGTAATAAGTTTACCATTGCACAAAGCAATTTTAAGTTCATTGTATTGCCCTTTACCAATAAAAGACTCACCAACTACATTATTACCCTCTGTATACCGTGAATCAATCTTACTTGGTGTAAGACACAAGAAAACATCAGCATCTAATATTGGTTGAGAAGAATATTTACCCTTCTCGTCGTGGTAGGTCACTAAAAAACCCTCATTTGTAAGGTGTTGAACAACTTCCTTAAATGCTTCTTTAGGGTATTTTAATGACCTACTTACATAAACCTTGATTGGTCTACTTAACATCTAGGAAAAATTCTTGCATCGTAGCATTAGCAAATTCGATTTGTTTCTCGATTAAAGCAAGTTCTACAATTGAATTTTGAAATTGGTCATTCCAAGTTTCTTCAACAGTAGCCAAATTGACTTGAAGAAGATTCTCTTTTCTCATTAACAATTCATCTCGCTTGTCTTCTAGTTTATCAATCAATCTCTCTTGATTACGAGCTAATGATTTAGCTTTTCGGATAGCTTTGTTTTGGTCAGCAGTTGCTTTGTCCTGAGTTAGGATTTGTAAAATTTTCATCTTGAGTTATTTTTATGAAATTAATAATAATAAATTTTAAAAGGAGATTAAAAACACTACAATCTTTTCCTGTTGCGTCAACAACAGCATAACAAACTATAACGTCAACAACGTCATAACTAGTTATCTTCCCAAATTAGTGGGGGTCTTGAAGGGATGTTATTCCTCCATATGTATTTTGCATGACTGAGTGGAATCGAACCACTTTCTCTCCACCTAGAACTAAGAGCAAATTATCCAGTATATTATACAATCACGCATTTTGTAGGGATAGTGGGACTTGAACCCAGGTGTATACACTTTGTACTTCAGCATATACCTCAACTTCGTTCACGTTATAAAGTTTAAGAAACCTTTTACGACCTCCTGCTTATAAGACAGGTGCTCTACCAACTGAGCTATACCCCCATATTTAAAAATCCAGATAGACCCTGACACCATACTCAAACGTAACATCTTGTCAACTCCTAAGAGTTACGGGTATCTACCTGGTTTTTATTGTAGCGTAGATAGGAGTCGAACCTACAATCTTCACCTTAACGGTGATGCATAACGGAATACTAAATAGGAAAACTTCAATTAGAATTAGTTGCAACTACTTCTTATTTTATAAATTCCATTTCAAACATATTCCTGTCCTTCATGCTTCTACGCAAAAGTTTATTCTTGAGAGACTTTAACTAGCTAGCTTTCAGTACGATATGATATACTTTATCATAATCTCTCAATTGTATCTTAGATGGGAGTCGAACCCATAACTAATCCCGCTAGGGAGTACTCTACCTGTTGAGTTACTAAGATTGCATATTAAAATGCTACCAAAAACATTATCTTTTCTAACCTGGCAATGGCTGTCTACCCTCTTCACACCATGTACTCATGGATATTGCCCTTCAGAGTGGGTTGTTGAAGCCTTTTACGGGAAAAGATAAATCAATAAGGTATTCTAATGTGAGACCACCTTTTCTTAGTTCTAATATCTGATATAGTAACAGGATTTACTCCGTAGTCTTCAGCTATTTTCTTATTAATCCCATGATAAGGGTATCGTAATCTCTTTTTAATATCCCTCACATCATCAGGAGTAAGAACATCTCTATTATTAGGTATTTTACTTTCTCTCATGACTTTAGATTGAATTATTAATTAATAAAATTGTGAGGAGAAGATTTTCTATGTATTACTTCTCCTCACTCAGGCGTGGGTTGACCTGATTTTTTGGGATTTGTGGAGGTGCTGGGATTTGAACCCAGGTCCAGACAATTTTCTAAAATACAAATTATACATGTTTTGCACAGAGAATTTCACTCTACACACTTGAACGTCAACCTAAGTTGTCAAGTCACGGTTATTTCTAGAAATAACAAGAGCAAAGTTTTCCACTTCACAGTTTTGGGATTCGCAATTCCCAGGGCTAACCGAAGTTAACTTCCACCATCTCATTTTTACTTCAAACAAAAATGAGAAAAAAGAATTACTATGCTGCTTCCAAAACTTGTGTTCTAGGAGATACATAGGTTGCAGTCAGTAAGTTATTCGCAATAGCGTTGCTTACCTCTGCTTTGTTAATTGTATTAGCAATTATGTTTTACTTATTAGTATTTTAGTGGTTAATAAGCTTTCCACTACATGTTTGTACATCTTCCAATTCCTGTCGATTCCATTTCACCCCCATTAAAAATTAGCAACTGACTTCAGGACTTTACCTGCTTTCTAGTTATCACTTCGGAGTATCTATTAGAGTAAGCTCTGAGAGTTTTTTACTTTGTCAGTTACTAAAAGTGACCAGCCTACGCCTTACATCTGGTCTGTTACCCTCATTGTAATTTCCTCTGCTACTGAGAGAGTTCAAATTACTGAGTCAATAGTCTAGAAACTATAATCTAACCTAGTCTATTTTTCTGTATCTGATTTAGAACCTTTTTCTTAATTTGGATTCCAATCTTCTGCCTATCTTTTTTACTTGCTAGTAATAAAGCTGCTTCTTTGTTTCTCCTTTTCACTAAGCCTTTTAATTTTTTACCATTGGCATCACGAAAGTAAAGTTTCATAACTCTAGCTATTTCAATTCTATTTCCAGAGTTAATAGCAGAATTCAACTGCTTCCCGAAATGACCTACATTATAGTCTGTCACGGACAGAACTAATTTAGTCCAACGATCTAACTTAGGAAACCTCTCATCAAGGTTCTGGTAAACTCTATTAAACTCTTTAGCTGCCCTTTTATTGGCTTCCTTTAGAGAAATAACTTCACCTTCCTTACTCTTTGTTCCCCAACCATTTGTCCATTGGTTAACATCCCAGTAAGCTGTAGGTCTAAAGCTTTCACAAGACTTCAGCAACAAGAATGTTAGTTCATAGTCTGTCATTTCAGGACCTACCACTTTTTCCTCTTCTTCTAAAGAAGGAGAGACATTACTTACTCTGACAGCACTTGTGGATAAGTCTCGTAGTGTAACTTCTTCTTTTAACTGTATCACTTCTTTATCAATGACCAGGTTAACATTTATTTTCTTAACGAAGAGTAACATTAAAATTAATATTACTAACGTCATTTTTCCCAGCACATTACAAAGAGTTGCAAAAGAGGGGATTTGTGATTGGATTGTTTGAAAATTCATTATGAGTGTTTTTTAAATATTAAATATTAAGAATAAATTTAGTACCCTGACTAGGATTTGAACCTAGAACCTACACTTTAGAAGAGTGTTGCTCTATCCAGTTGAGCTACCAAGGCAAAAGTATGAGGAGGATAACCTTTGTTAAACTCCTCATTTGACCAATACTCTTCATTTTGAAGAATCTACTTCTTATAATTTTGTCAATTTAAAGGCGTTCTTTTCAACCCCATTAGATATTGACACAACATATAAACCTGGATAAGACAAATCAATGTCTAATTTAGATGACTCCTGCGAGTCCCAAACGTCTTGGGATATTAACTTCCCTGTCATATCAAAGACCATTACCTTATAATAAAAGAACTCTTCCGAGGTCTTAAATGTAAAGGTATTTTCTCCTATAGTTTTATTGACTGTTACACCAGACTCTCCATCATACCTAACAGCTACTATATTTGACAACTCATTTTTTCCATCAAAATCTACAAAATCTAGTTGGTAATAATTCATCCCATCAACAGGGTTATCATCATAAAATGTCCATGATAATTGGTCAGTAATTGTATTTTGAATTACTTCAATTACCTTACCATTTCTTATTACCACTATATTTTCTAGATTCTCTTGCATTGCTAACCTCCATTGTAGCTTAGTTCTTTCACCTTCGAGACTAACTTGAAAATCAATTAACTCAATAGGTAAAGACTGATTGTACTGACAAATCTCATTGCAGTCAACAAACTTAATTGAATGTAAGAATGGGTTTCCAGTAACACTAGAAAATTTATATTCTCCTGCTGTTAATTGTCCTCCCCAATCAAATACACCAGTTCCAACCGTGTCAATGTAAATGCTATCACTAGCACAAGGGACATCATTGAACTCAATAAATGTGTAATTACTATCTGTTGTCTGCTCATGTTCATTAGGACATTGCCCACTACATGCAGTTACAAATAAAAATAAAAATAAAATGTTGTATATGTTTTTCATATTTCAATATTTTAGTACGTTAAATAAATGTTTTAGAAAACTCTCCCTACCCTCTAGCTCTTCGCTGTCTTGGTGGGTCATATGTTGCAGTATATCTTACTTCACCTAAAGCATTTGTTTCTTTAATTACTGGTCCATGTTCAATGACTCCAGCAAACTGAGGCATACCCATTTTATCATTTTCATAGACATGGATAGTTGAGATATACAATGGTTTACCCATACATGCTGTCAATCTTCGGATATTCTCCAAGATTTTGTTTAAGTATGACTCACTATAAGTATCAGCTAAAAAGAAAGATTTACTTGATTGATTCAATCTTCGCTTTCTTGCATACTGTCTTTGTAGTGAAGACACTTTACGTGCTATTTTACTATCTGTTAATGATCCCTTTGTCATCTTTTTCATGATATTTATTTTAAAGTGTTTAAAAATTCTTAAATAAAGCGTAAAGCTAACATATTTCATGGAATAGTTCAAGTTCTCACACTCAAACTATTCCATTTTACAAAAAGTAGTTCTTGATATTACATGACTCTTTTATTTAAAGATGTATAAGCTTCAAATTAGTGGGGGTCTTGAAGATAGGTAGGAAAGAAAAAAGAGAAGCCAAGACACAATTTATGTCTTAACTTCAATAATACTACCATTTCAAACTCTTAATAAATAATTATACAATTACAATTATTTATTAAGTTGTTAATAGTTTGAATTTATAAGGTGTTTATTTATGCCGTAAATTATCATATTATAATTAACATAAACTCCTTCACCTCTAACTTCATGCCATCTGGAGATTAAATCCAGCATAACAGTATTTTCCTTTGTCCCGTCTTTAGCTTGTGCATACGACTTATAAGGCTCTTTAAAGAATTTACAGAATGCTTCAGATTGTGTATCTATAAAGTGGATAATCATCCTATTGTTTCCATCCCATTCTCTTACTGCCTCATTTCTTATATCTTGGTAAATTTCTTCTTTGTTTGCTCTTAACCATTCAGATTTCTCTGATAATTGAGCATTTGCAGAAATAGTAATAAATAAGAATGCTAATAAAATTAAGTTTTTCATGAGTGATTAAATTTAAGTGGTTAAAAAAGAGAGTCATGTACTAGCATACACAACTCTCATATTGAACAACATTAGTTACTTTTCAAGTATTTGTTATAAGGATTCCCAGTATTCTTACTAAGAATGATAATAAAGAATGTGCCTTTCTTGCTCACTCTAACATTACTACCTTCAAATACATGCTCAGTTGGTTTCCCAACCCAGACAGCGTAATCATTGCCAGTCTTAGGACTATTACATTTGATATACTCTGAACCACCAGTAGTGGTAAATGTATCAAATGTCTTGTCTCCAACAACAATATTACTAGTAGGTGTTCCTGTATTTACATCAAATCCACCACCTTTAGATGCTGTGAATGTTTGAGCACTAGCGTTGATGCTAAATGCCAAGACTAAAAAGATTAATAAGTTCTTCATAATTTGATTGAATTGAATTTGTTAAAGAATAATTTTACGTGTTGATCTTAGCTACCACATTAATGAGATGCCTTTTTCTGATACTAAAGCAAAGTTGAGCCTTCATTCGTTCTTTCTTTGGCTTACCTGTCGCTTTGTTAATCTTTACACCTGGTGGTGTTGCTTTTTTAAAAATATCCATATCTGGGGGTTTTTTGATGTTTTAGCTATTAACTAAAACAGTTAGAAAATAGGAGAACCTTAATGAAGGCTCTCCATGAAATATAGGTTAGTTGTTATTGTTCAACTACTTGAGTCTGTCCAATTATACTAAGGAACTCTTCCCAAGTCTTACAAATTAAATCAGTCCCATTTGCAAGCACTACTCTAAAATAAGTATAATTATTGCAAGCTTGGTTTTTTGGAGACATAGTATCACGAATGTAATCATAGCCTTCAATTTTTGGCTCTCTATTCGTATCAATTTGATAGTCTTGAAGAATTTTAAGTCCTCCTAAATGACTATAAGATGTGCCATGCTCATGATTGTAAAGGGTTTGCACCTCTTGCTCTATAAGACAATAGTTCCTATTTCCTTGGTGACTTCTTGACCAGTTGTTAATAATTATTCCAGGTACTCCTAAATCAAAGGATTCTTTTATCTCTGGAGATGATAAATTGTGTCGCTTTTTCATGATGGTAATATTTATAAAGGATTAAAAAATTAAATGTAAGGCACTCTATCGAATGAGAGTGTAATTATTGTATCTCTTGTTACCACATTGATAACTAAATACACAAAACAATTCTCATAACTATCATACGTGAAATGATATTCCACATTTGCTATGTCACAACCTTTTAAGGCTTCAATACTAGATTCTAAACTATCTGTAGCTGTATAATCAACTAATAGTTTAATTATATGGTCTGCAATAATCATAATATTGTAGTTTTATAAAGGATTAAAAAATAAAGTGTATGTTATAATACTATTAAGAGCTTTTAGTCTCTCTCATACTCGTTAGGAAAAGTGCTGTTTTTAAAGCCTGTCTTTTCCCTCACAAATATCTTCAGGACATGCAACTAGTGCAGCCTAAATCCTCATTATTTCTAATGATTAAATAATATTGTGTCCCAAATTAGTGGGGGTTTTGAAAGAATGTGTCTTCACTCTTGGAGTCGAACCAAGAATTACCACGTTACATTTAATAGTCATTGAAGTTAAGCACACACTTAAAATCTTTCGATTTAAGGCTTTAAGTCTCGTTCTTCATATATTTACAGATTGCTATTAAATGTGCAAGGCTCTATACTATTCCATCAGCAGTTAAATTAATAACTTTTGCGAAAATACATTACCATAGATTTACTTTTCACCTTGCAAGTGAAGATATTGTAAACTCATCCCAGAGTTTATCTTTAACAGCGTCAAGTTCTTGCTGCTTTTCTCTTATAAAATCACTCACCATGTGTGAGTGTGTTACATCTAGGAAGTATCTATCTTCCATACTCATTAAACTAACCTCTTTTGAATACTCTTCTTCATTGAGCATCATGTTGTACTCCCAGATTTCATAATCTGTGTTATAGTCTTTCATAGTGTTGTTTGTTTAATGAGATAATATGCTAAAATAGGTGGAAGCCTTATCATCATAGCTTCCAAAGTGACATTTACATGAAACCACAAAGGGCTGTCAACTTTTATTGTCCTATTTCAAGACTTGATATTAATTTGTGTAATGCTCTTATTCTTAAAGTTAAAATGGTGGGTCAACAATAGACTCAAAAAAGTCTTCAAATTCACTATAGTCTTTAGACCAACCATGTCCTTGTTTATCTTCATTTTCTAAAATCAATGTTTTAGACTCTTCATGATATTCTTTCACTTTGTAAACATAACCAGCTACAAACTCTTTTGTTTCTTTATGGTAATCATCTTCCATATGAACATCCTGATAACAGTACGCATAAGTAACCTTATTTTCCTTAATGTTGTTTTTAAAGGTTTCAACAACTAAATCAAATTGTATGTTCATAATAGTGGTAGTTTTAAAGGTAAAATGAATTCGCTAAACTAAACAAATAGTTGCTACAAATTAGTGGGGGTTTTGAAGGTAGGCTAAAGGACAAATAAAGAATGCTAACCTAAAGTGGCTAACATTCTTTGGGTCTATTCTAGTCCTAATTTATCAAGTCCTAAGCCATAAGATGCAAGCTTCCAGGTTAACACACCTTTCTTAATCTTATACTTATAAACTATACCATCAGCTAAAAATTGTGTCCTCCACACTTTAACTTCAGAATTAAAATGCTTATTTAAAGCAAGTTGTATGTAATTATTTAAGTCAATCATAATACTTTCCTATTTTACCTTGATTAATAAAATGGAGCAGCCAAGCATAATTGCTCAACTACTCCACATTGGACACTAGTAGGATATTACTCCTTCCATGTCTTCAACCACTATCTCTAAGTCTTCAGTTATGTACACAATACCTATCTGTAGGTCTTGGCTATCATAAATCTCCATGTCAGCTTCAGGGTAATCTCTATCATCAACTATGTATGCATAGTCTAAGTAATCACCAACAAAAGTATCAACCTCTTCTTCCACCATTCTTTCAATTGTTGTTGAAACTAACAGTTGATTTATAATAGCTTCAGATTGTTCCATACTATTTGCAGTTTCAACGTAATGGCTAGAAGAAACTAATAGGAATGCTGTAAAGAGTACGATGAGCATAATTGTTATTTTATTTTGCATGATGTTATTATTTTGTAAAATGAGTGATTATAAGTTAAGGCTATTAATAAAAAGGTTTAGTAAATAAGGTTTATTTTGAATAGTGTTTATGGTGATGAGGAGTACTAAAAGGCACTTCTACTACAACTAAACTGCAAACTAAACTGCAATTTATACAACAAACACTACAATTATGTAATAAACACTACAAAGAACACCAGTTATGATGCCCTTTGTAGTATTGATTATACGAGAAACATTACATAGACACCACAAAAGGTGCAAGCTGCAATGAGCAACCAAGTTATAACAGTTTCACCAAGCTTCTTCATATACTGCAATTGCAATGAAACAAAGAAAGCAATACCAAAGAATAGAATACCAACCATTAGGTGTATCATAATAAAAGTGTTTAGCAAGAGATTAAAGAAAAGGGATATACACCTATTATAGTGTATATCCCAATGTAATTACAACGTGATTTCAGAAGCCTTGTACTTCACAATCCTCTTAGCGGTGTATTGTCCTTGAGGAGCATCACGCAATTCAGATTGGATAGCTAAGTCGCTAATGCTAGGGTCAGCCTGTAACTGAGCAATAAGTTCCTTGTGTAAGGACACAGCTACACGAGCCTCATTATCCCAATGGCGCATCCATTCTGTTGGAACACCATTAGAATCATTGCTTGTGTTCAAGTTCAGAGTTGAGTAGCCGAGTTCAGATTTGATTTCATTGATAGTCATGATACATACTGTTTAGATAGATAGTGGTTGACAAAATTGCCAGGAATCAGAGTGGGTCTCGAAGAGAACCTTGAGAAACAAGAAGTAGATTATTCTGCCCCAAGTTTATGTACTCTGCTAAAAATAGGTGGGGGTATTTAAGTTGGGAAAATGAGAGGGGGTTTTAATTAGGGTGGCTCACAAACTCACATTTTTCTAAAAAATTTTCACAAACCTTTAAAAAATTTGCGTACTAAAATAATCCTCAGTACCTTGTTTCAAATTAAAATATTATGAAAGACTTCACACACATAACACAGACAGAATTTTACGAATTATTTATAGATACAGAAAGATATTCATGGAGACAGACTGCTCCTGATATGGATTGGAGAGAAGCACACATGGATTTTGTATGGGATAATGACACTATGGAAACAGTAGGATTTAAGAGGACTTCCTCATGGGGAGAAAAAGATGAATATTTTATCCAAGAAAAACTTGCATACTAAAATAAGTCTTATTATCTTGCAGTCATAAAGGGGTTTCGCTACCTGCCTTAATTTTTAATAAATAAATAAAAAAATGTTTTTAATAACTATATATACTTATACTTGCAAATCGACTCACTACTGTGAGTAAGAGCATTTCTATATTGTTATAACAAAACAAAAATTTAGGAGACTCTTACTTTAAAATAGTAAGGGTCTTTTTTTATTTGGGACAGTATGCAAGTTAGTCAAAGCAGGTGGATTGTAAATCCATTCTCTCACGAGTTCATAGGTGCAAATCCTATCTGCCCCACAACATGGGTTTTTAGCTCAATTGGTTAGAGCACCTCACTCATAATGAGAAGGTTCTTAGTTCGAGTCTAAGGAGACCCACATTACACCATATTAGTATAGTGGCTAATTACACTTCTCTTGTAAAGAAGAAACAACAGTTCAACTCTGTTATATGGTGCTACTCATAGGCATGTCCTGTTTGTTTTCTATTCTCAGCATTAGTTGCTGACCAGCCTCCTATATTAGGTAGACCTTCTGACTCTTCATCAACTCTGGTACATTCTGTACTCTGACAAGTTGGGCATTTAAGAGGTCTTTTAAATTGATCCCTAAGTTCTCCTTTGATAGTGATTAATCTTTGCACTTCAAATTCATGATTGTTCTCGCAAGTTATCTTCATCTTTTATTAATTGTTTTATTGATCCTTTTAATTCACTTGGGTGTGGTGTTGTTCCATATAGTACAAAGTCCCAGAATCGTTTATCCATCATATCTCTCCACTTTTTCTCAAACTCAGCATCTTCCTTTGACATCCATAATTTATTCATGATTGTTATTGTTTATTAAACTCGATTACGAGTCTTATGATTAAAAGTATTATAATGTAGAGTAGCATAGTAGAATCCTTTGATTATTATTAATCCAGGTGGAGGGGGACAATTTTCAGAATTGACGTATTGACTGGATTCTCTATCCAAAATTACTCATAATTACAATACAAGTCAAGTTATAACCAATATATTTTCAAAATAATTTTATTATAGGAAATCACATATTTCAGAAAAAAATTTAAAAGAAAGCTTGTTTAGGATTAATATTATACTTAACTTTGTTTCAAATAAAAATGTAACATCATGATAATCGAATTCAACACAGTAAGAACCAATGACCTCGAAATGTTCGAGAGAGGGCAAGAGATTCAAAAATCTCAAGAAATGGGAATGGAGTATGTAGCTGACTTTTACAATGAAAGTGATTGGCAAGCTATTACCAGTTTAGACATGACCACAGTTATTGACTGGTCTGAAGGAACAGTATGGCTGAATGACACAGAGCTTCCTTGTGTCTATGCAAGACTCCACGGAGGTTTTATGACTAGTGCCATACTTATTACAATTGACGACTTTAGAAAAATCTACGAAAAGATTTTCAACATTGAAGTCAAATCAGGATTAGATTACTTAAATGGACACTAATGGAAAAAATTCAAAGAGGATTATATTTGGGTAGAAAGGAATATTATGAGAAGCATCTCAGCATTATCAATCCTCTACTTCCTACTCAACTCACAGTAAAAGAAATTTCAGTACTGGCAGCATTTATGTCTTTGTCAGAAGAAATTACAGAGGATGATGTATTCAATACTCTTGCGAGAAAGAAAGTTAAAAAGGCTTTGAAATTATCAGCAGGAGGATTGTCTAATTACCTAGACGCATTAATAAAGAAAGGGTTTGTAAATAAATCCGACATCACTAAGAGAATAACTATTAAAGAGTACTTAATTCCAGACCCGATAGCACAAGGGTATCAATTTAAAATCATACTTAAAAATGAAGAAACAAAAGAAGAGAGACCCAAGCGTGATACTACAGAGACATCTGATACTAGAAGAGTTGAGGAACTTTGATGTAAAGTATATTAAAGAACTTAATCCTCACATATTAGATTCGTTCTGTGAACAAGACAAAGAAGGGAATGTAATTGAGCTTTGTGAAATTAATTGGGAGTATGCTTTATTTACAGCTCCCTTGAAAGAATTAATTTACTTGATGGAAAGACTTTTAACACATAGACATGAAAGGATTATTGAAGCAAATAATACAACTACTTAAAGATGAAAATACACAGTAAAGAGTTGCTCGAAGAATTTCATAAAGAAGTAGATGAGGATTTCCCAGGTCTGACTACCCAACAGATAAGAGAGATAGCATACGGACCTTGGAGATACCTCAAAGCTCAGATGGAAAGTGGAAGCTTGATAACTGTTAGATTCAAATACTTCGGGACATTTACTGTGTATGAAGGACGAGCAAGAGGTTTACTTGAAAGACTGAAGAAAAGGTTTCAGGAACATGGTATAGAACCAGATGAGTATTTTAGAATCAAGACTATGTTAGAAGATTACTTAAATAAAAAAGATGAAGAAGAAGGGAGTTAAATTTATATATGATGTAGGCTATTACATTCAAGGTAACACTAGGTATCATATCTACTACTCCTCCTACAGTTGGTTGATTAGAGATTTTATTATGGAACAGATTAAGTTTCGGATTCTGGTGATGGATGAAGAATGCTACAACAGAGGGACTTGTGTTAAGTGTGGTTGTCGAACAACAGCATTACAAATGGCTGACAAAATGTGTGACAAACCTTGTTACCCACCAATGTTGACAGAAGAAGGTTGGAGAACTTTAGGTCCAATCTTAAAGAAAGCTTTTATAGAAGATAAAGAATTGTATAAAGAATTAATAGCTTGTCATGAATAGATGGAAAAATTATAGATTGAATGTTGGACCTATTGAAGTAGGGATGTTAATAAGTATTGTCTTTCAAGCTGAAGGACCACTTCCTGGGATTGTTTCTATAACACCTGGATGTAGTTGTAGCTCTGCTAAGTATAATAAAGATACGATGGAGTTGACAGTTAAATACAGAGCAGAAAGTATTCCAAAACATTTGAGACACCAAGGATGGTATCTTGCTGGAAAGAAAGTGACTGTTCTCTACACCGACAAGACTACGGATGTATTATCATTTATCGCAAAAGTAACAAACTAATGGCATTCTTATTTGAAATAACAGAGAACGTAGCTTACCCAAATGCAGAGACACTACTTGTACAACCTTTTAAAGAAATTTGGGAGAGAGATGCAAGTAAGAATAAAACTTATGCATTAGAAGAATTTGCTTACATGGAGTTTATGACTTCAATGAAAAAGTCTAATCCTTACAGACAGTATGATGAGTTGAGAAAAGAACGAGTAGTAAGGGAGGCTGTAATCACACAAGAAAATTGGAATCCTGATGGATTTATTGAAGATGGTATGAATGCTATTAGAAAGTTTCAGACTGAAGCATCCACTACATACTCTTACTATCTTGCGGCTAAAATGGCTGCCGAGGGGATGAAGGACTTTTTTATGACTCCAGGTTTATTGTTGCAGACAAACCCCAAAAGTTTAAATCCTATTTATAAGCCGAGAGACATTACATCTGCGTTGAATGACACAGAGAAAGTTTTATCAAATTTAAAAGCACTTGAGAAGAAGGTTGAGGAAGAATTGTACGAAGAGACTAAGAATAGAGCAGATAAACAAATCTCTCCATTTGCAGACCCTAACAGTTTAAAAAGATAAGTATGAATAGTATGACACCTTGGATGGACACAAAAGGAAAGATTTATGATACTTTGGATAATGAAGAGATGGTAGACTGCGTAGGATTTATCTACGAGGTTCAATTTAACAATGGAATGAAGTACTTAGGAAGGAAAGCTTTGTATCACAACAGAACTCTCCCCCCATTGAAAGGGACAAAACGAAAGAGAAAGAAAGTAGTAGAATCTGATTGGTTGAAATACTGTGGCTCAATTAAGAATGAAGAATTTAAAGAGGGTATGAAGAGGGGAGAAATTTTTCCTATAGCTCGTACCATACTTAGATTCTGCAAGACAGCTTGGGAGATGACTTATCACGAAACAAGAATTTTATTCATCCAGGATGCCCTACTACAAGATAGTTATTATAACAGTAATATCTTAGGGAAATTCTACAGACCCAAAGAATCATGAAAAATTTATTCATTCTATTATTCACTCTGTTCACTTTCAGCACCTTTGCTCAAGTGGGAGTGAAAGATCATAACCTTATACTCAGTCTTGAAACTTACTATGAGAATGTCCAGTACCAGGGTGACTCAGGAGATATTTTTAAACATCAAGGAGGAATGGAGTTTAATGTAAAATTTGAATTTAAAAATCCAAAGCTCCAGTTTATAGGAGCAGACTTTGGAGTTGGATTTAATACTTACGAAGACTTTTTTAAACTCCACCTTGGAGTTGCCTTTAGGAAAAAACTATTTAAAGACTTCGTTGAAGCAAGTTTAATTATCCCTAGACTTTCTGCACCTTTGGATGGTATTAAAGGTACAGGTTACAACACGCCTTGGGGATGGAGTTTAGAATTTTTAAAATCCCCTGTAAAACTAAAACTTACGCAGTACTTCTATAAGAATGCAAGTTTATCAAGAGTAGGGATTGTCTATAGATTTAACAATTAAACAAAACTATATGTTCACACTATTTAAAAAACACACAGAGGAAGTTTATACAGAAGATGGTATAGAAACTAGCTGGTGTTTAGAATCAGGATTACTTTTAGAAATTAGTCCTGTTAAAGAACAAGAAATTGGACTGGCAACAGCCTTAATGGAATTACATAAATCCGCTGATATTGCAGAGGACTTAACCCTGAGTTTCAATAAGAGGAGGGAACTTCTGCAATACAAAGAAGAAGAACTAGCACGTCGTGCTTATCTAGATAGTTTAGAGGAGGGGAGATTTGTTAGTAGGCAGGAAGGAATTTTTATTAAAGACCCAACAAAAGGATTCGATTTAGCCTTTGATTTTGAATAAATATAATATGGCAAAGAAAGAGATATTAGATGAATGGTTTGCAAGTGGTGCAGACTCAGAGTACAAGGAAGGTAAACTAAATTCCATCAGAAACCCTGAAGGGATTTGGATTAATAGTTCTGTGTTTAGAGAAGAGGGAGACCACTTTATGAAACATGGTTATTACTGTGCAGACCCTTGGGGTTCTCCTGCATGGTATGACTATTGGGAGGAGCAAAGGAATAGATGTATAATAGGATATACTGTTGGTGGTGTCAAGGTAACTGGAGACCATTACTCTTATCTAAATTTTTGTCCAATACAGAAAGCTGAAGATGCTGGAGCAAAAAGAACAAAGAAGATTAAAGGCTTTCCAGATTTTTGGGATGGAGATTATAATTACTTCTGGATTAGGGAGATTGCAAGGTATGGTGTATTCGAGGCTACTGAAGAGGGGCATGATGATAACCACGCCTTTCTTAAAATGGACACTATGGGACAAGCTGTTGAGATGAAGAAAAGATTTGAAAGTCTTAAACTTGAAGTTGTCCTTGAAGCTGATTGTCTTAGTGGAGGTTGGAATTTGATTGTAGGTAAGTCAAGACGTAAAGGTTACTCTTACAAATCTGCTGCTGCTGCATCAAGAAATTATTTTACTAAGCCGAACTCCTACACTATTTTTGCAGCCTATGAAAAAAAGTATCTTTATCCAAAGGGACTTCTTACGATGGCAGTAAACAATATTAACTTTATGAATGGTAACACAGGTTGGGCAATGCCTTCTGATGTTGTCCAAAAGCAAGACCATATTAGAGCATCTTATATTCAGTATAAGAATGGTATCAAACTTGAGAAAGGTTTTATGTCAGAGATTCAAGGACTTACCTTTAAAGATAATGCTGATGCTGCCAGGGGAAAAGATGCTGAAGAAGTTTACTTTGAGGAGTCAGGAGCTTTTGGTACACCTGGACTATTAAAGAAAGCATATAAAGCAACGGAAGATTGTGTCATGGCTGGAGCTATAAAAACAGGGATGATAACAATATTTGGTACATCTGGAGATATGCAAGGTGGTACTGCTGATTATGCAGACATGCACTCAAGACCTAAAGCCTTTGGATTATTACCATTTAAGAATATTTGGGATGAAGATATGGAAAGTACTGTCTCAGGATTCTTCCACCCTATTACATGGAACATGGAGGGGCAGGATTTACACACAGGTAAACCATTCTATGACAAGCAAGGTAACTCAGATAAAGTTGCTGCGGATAGATTTGAGATGGAGTACAGAGCCGAACTTATTAAGAATGGAGCAACATCAACTGAGATTCAAGCAAGAATGCAGGAGAAGCCTCGTGGACCAGGAGAAGCATTTGCTTCAGTTTCCGTGAACAATTTTCCAGTAGTTGAATTGAAGAAGAGATTACAACTTGTAAAAGGTAAGCAATTACATAAGACTCATGCTACACCAGTTGAGCTATACATGGAGAAAGGTCAAGTGAAAGCTAAGATGTTACTTGATGGTAAAGCTACTCCAATAGATAGTTACAATAATGTACCCACAGATAAAAGAGGAGTTGTTCAGATTTATGAACAACCTATTTATGACCCACCAAAAGGATTATATAAAATTGGATATGATCCTGTCAGACAAGATATTGGACCATCATTGGCAGCTATCATAGTTTATAAGAGTGTGCATACAGGAAGTCTCTATCATAATATTATTGTGGCTGAGTACATTGGGAGACGAGAATCTCCTGAAGACATGGACAGAATTGCTGCCATGTTAGCAAAATTGTACAACACTCAAATCATGCACGAGAACGAGGTGACAGGTGTTAAGAATTATTTCAGAAGAACAAAACAATTACACCTACTTGCTGCTCAACCTGATGCAGTTATTAGTAAGAATATTAAGAAGTCTAAGGTAGCCAGGGTTTTTGGATGTCACATGAATGAGATGCTTAAAGATGCAGGAGAAAGATATGTGAAGGAGTGGTTACTTACAGTACTAGACTTTGATGAGAATGGAGACCCAGTTACAGTTATAGATAGAATCTACTCTGTAAGAATGTTAGAAGAACTTATTGCATATAATAGGAAAGGTAATTTTGATTTACTTTCTGCGTTCTTTATGTGCATGTTCCAAGTGCAAGAAGAGACACTAGGTAAAAAGCATAGTACAAACAAGAAAAATAAAAATGCAAAAAAACTTCTTAAAATGATGGATAAAATGCACAAAAAGAATTAACTTGCATAAAACTTGACTTAATGAAAAAAATTACTCAGAACCAACGACTAAGTACTTCTGCTAAAAAAGCAGAGGACTTTAGCTGGTATAAAGAACAGGCGGATTTATTGGACACTCAACAGAACGGAGGTACTGGGTATGGTGATATAACAGATTACAAGAGACAAAAAGTAAACTACGATCTTTTTAATAACATTCTTAATTTATCTGACTTCGAGTATGTTTGCCAACCTTATGGTGCAGATGTAGGAGAATTGCCAGCAACAATGGTAAATAGAGATATTGTATCAGGAAAGATCAAAGCTATGCTAGGTATGGAAATGAAGAGGTCTTTTTCCTGGAAAGTTATTGCCACTAATCCTGAAGCCACTACACGAAGAGAAGATGAAGAGTTCAAAAGGATTAGAGAATTTGTCATTAGCTCCATCATGCAACCAATTAGGCAAGAGGCTGAAGTGAAAGCTCAACAACAAATGAAGAGTGCTGGGGAATTAAGTCAACAACAAATTGAAAAGATACAACAACAAGTAGAAGCGGAGACAAAACAAATGACTCCAGATAGTGTACGAAAGTACATGGAGAGAGACCATCAAGACCCTGCTGAAGTTTTATCCCACCAATTACTAGAATACCTAATACAAAAATGTGACCTTAAAAGAAAATTTAATGATGCCTTTAAGCATGGTTTATTATCTGCCAAAGGTATTATGTATGTAGGTACTATGAATGGAGAGCCTGAAGCTTGGAATGTAAATTCTATTAGGTTTAATTGTGAAAAGTCTACTGACACTCCTTTTACTCAAGATGGGGAATGGGCAACTTGTGAATACAGAATGACTCCTTCAGAAGTAATTGCTAGATTCAATGATGAGTTGACTCAAAAAGAAATTGATAAAGTCTATAGTGACTTTGCAAATTATACTCAGAGTAAGCTCCGAGATAACATTTTTAGCTTTAACGATAGCGATGATGAAGAGGATTACGCAACTGTCAGAGTATTACATTGTACCTGGAAGTCTTTAAGAAAGATTGGATTCCTTACTTTTGTCAATGAGCAAGGTGAGGAGCAGGAAGTTATAGTAGACGAAAGCTATGAGATGGATATATATTCAGGAGATATTTCTGTAGATTGGAAATGGATTCCAGAAGTATATGAAACGTGGAAGATTGGTTCAGACATTTACAAGCACATGAGACCTATTCCAGGTCAATTTAAAGATATTGAAAACTTATATTACTGTAAGCTTCCTTACTATGGAGTGATTTATGATAATATGAACTCTCAAGAGACAGCTCTTATGGATAGATTGAAAGTCTACCAGTACTACTACAACATTGTAATGTACAGATTAGAGTTGCTTTTAGCATCTGACAAAGGGAAGAAAGTGATGATGAACATTAATGCTATTCCAGATAGTGCTGGTATCGACATTGAGAAATGGAAATACTACATGGATGCATCACCAGTAATGTGGTATGACCCTAATGAAGAAGGGGTAGAATACAATGATGTAAACACCATGGCTAAGACTATTGATTTGTCTTTAGCTTCTGATATTGGAAAATATATTGAACTTGCTGAATACTTAAAGCAACAAGCTGGACTCTCTGTAGGAATTACTCCTGGAGTTGAAGGACAAACTGGAGCTTATGAAGGTAAAGGTAATGCTCAACAAAACTTAATTCAATCATCACATATATTAGAACCTTACTTTGATTTACATAATCACTTAAAGAAAAGTGTGTTACAAGCATTACTTGAGACTGCTAAAATTGCTTACGCTAATTCAGGTAAGAAAAAGCTAACTTACATTTTGGACGACTTTAGTAGAAAGATTATTGATTTAGACATAGCTCTATTGGATAATTCTACTCTAGGTTTATTTGTATCTAATGCAGCTAAAGCTGAAGAAGCTCAAGAATTAGTAAGAACTCTTGCTCACGCTGCACTACAGGCTCAGAAAGTTGAGTTCTCAGATGTACTAGCTGTTGTTAAACAGACTGGAATTGTTGAAGCTGAAGAGACTCTTAAAGCTGCTGAACAAGTAAGAAGAGAACATGAACAAAAATCACAACAAGAGCAGCTACAAGCAAATGCAGAAGAGGCTGACAAAGCAAGAGAGTTTATCAAAGAGACATGGGAGCATGAAGCTAACATGATTAGACTCAAAGAAGAAGAAAGAAGAGAAACAGAGATTGTTAAAGGTGGTCTCATGGCTGCATCCTTTAATCCTGACATGGATAAAGATCAAGATGGAGTGAATGATTTCATTGAAATAGCTAGAGATGGACTTGATGCAGACATTAAACAATCTGCCCAACAACTAGCAAGAGAGAAATTTGAACATGATAAGATAGTCCATCAAGATAAAATGGATAACGAAGAGAAAAAAATGGAAGCTAATGCTGCTAAAGCAGTACAAAAATAGAAAAAAGCTATTACATTAGTAAAATTAAAAATTAAGTTTTATACTTGAAATTCTTAAAGTAAAATATTAAATTTGTATCACAATGGCAAAACAAGAAGAAAATTTAGATGACTTTGGAGGTTGGGAACAACAGACAGAAGCAATGGACTTTTTCGGAAGTTCAGAAGAGGTAGTCAGCTACGCACCTAAAAAAGAAGATGAAGTCGAGGGAAAAGCAGCTTCATCAGAAAAGAAAGCAAAAAAAGAAGAGGAAGGTGTCCACTTCTTTGGAGAAGATGATGAGCCTGAAGCAGCTCCCAATCCAAAAGAGGATGAGGAAGAAGACGCAGTAGCAGATATTCTAGATGATTCGGAAGAAGAAGAATCTGAAGGAGGTGCTAATTTAGATGATGAATCTGAAGTTCAAACTGGTTCTCTTGGAACTTTAGCTCACTTAAAAGAGAAAGGTCTTATGGACTATGAACTCGAAGAGGGAGAAGAGTTGACAGAAGAGAAAGCTGCAACAATTATTGAAGATAACTGGGAAACTGGTATTGAAGATAGAGTTGGAGAATTGTTAGAAGACTTACCACAATCAGTTAAAGACTTGAATAAGTTTGCAATGGCAGGTGGAGATGTTGGAAAATTTTTTGCTGCATTCGCTAAAGGAGTTCCTTCAACAGGAGATTTAGATATGAGTATAGTAGCTGACCAAGAGTCTCTAGTAAGGGAATCTTTAAAAGCTGAAGGATATGATAAAGACTATGTTGATACTCAATTAGACTTCTTAAAAGATTCTAATAAGTTGAAAGTCTTTGCTGAGAATAAGAAAGCTAAACAAGATCAGGCAAAAGAAACTGAAAGTGCAGAACTAGCTACGTCTCAAAGAGCTGCTGCAACAGCGAGAAAGAACCAACTCAAACAAACTAAGACTGCCCTCTCAGGAAGTATTAACAAATTAGAGGATGTAAAAGGCATTACATTATCTAAACAAGACAAGAAAGAATTACCAACCTATATGGTTGATAGAAATATAAAGCTGCAAAATGGAAGTTCAATAACTACCATGCAGAAAGATTTAATGGAAGCTTTGCAAGATGAAGGTAAAGCTCTGTTCATTGCTAAACTTTTAAGAACTGATTTTGACCTAACTGAAATTCAATCAAAAGTCGAGGAAAAGATTACCAAGAAAGTGAAGGATGGCATCCGAAGAAATACCAAGGATGTTAAGGGAGGCAAAAGCTCAAGTTCTAGAAATAGTACTAAGCCTAAAAAGTCTCTGGCGGATTATTTTAACGATTAATTTTAAATTTTAAAACAAATTATTTATGGCAACTCTTGGTAGTAAGCTAATTACTAAAGAAATGGAATGGAGTGCGAATATGACAGAGCAATCTCACTTAGGGAGAGCATTGTTAGCAAAGCCTCATAAATTCATAGACCAGATGGACCAGTTGTTTTCTGCACAAAACTACTACTCGGATAATCCGATGTCTAGTATGTTGATGGGTAACAAGAAAACAGAGGAAACTATCGCTGCTACAGAATGGGAGTGGGATTTGAAAGGTGCAAATACAAGACCATTAGTTGTCTTGGAAAATATTTTACCTGCTTCAGATACGACTCCTGGTAAGTTCCGAAGAACTTTCCGAATTAAATTGGATGAGAATTGGTATGTACCTGGTGATGTAATCACTCCTGGAACATCTAATAAAAGATTCCAATGTCGAATTATGGATGAAGTAGTCCGTCATGGTGATGGATGGATTTATACAGTTCGTCTAATGTCTGATGACCCTGCTTTATCTCTCCCAGTTAAGTACTTAGCTCCTGGGACACAATGGGCAAAACTGTACTCTCAATACGAAGAGGCAGCAGAACAATCAGGTAGTACTCAATACAGCTTACCTATTTCTCTTAGAAATAAGATGGGTAAGTTTAGAAAGAAGTACAAAGTAACTGATTACGCTTCAACAGAAGTACTTGCAGTAAAAGTACCAGATAGCAAAGGGAAATACCATGATTCATGGATTCGCTATGCAGAGGTAGAATACTGGCAACAATGGTACAGAGAGTTGGAAAGAGGGTACTGGTACTCAAGAAGTACTGATACAGTTATTGGAGCAAATGGTAGACCAGTAAGGTCAGGTCCAGGAATCCAACAACAATTGGAAGATTCTCATATTCACAGATATTCTCACTTAACTACTAAGTTAATTGAAGAGTACTTGATGGACATTTTCTACTCACGAGTTAAGCCAGGTAAAGGTCGTTCTATCAAAGGATTTACAGGTGAATATGGTATGCTTGCATTCCATAGAGCTGTACAAGACTGGATGAACAAATCTGGTTTCATTAAGAATTTCGAGATATTCTCAAACAAAGTTGGCTCTCCTTACCATACTAATGCGTTAGAAGGTGGATTCCAATTTGTAAAATACAACATGGCAAATGGTACTAGTCTTGAATTAGTCCACAATCCATTGTATGATGACAGAGAAATCAATTTCGAGATTGACCCTATCACAGGTTTCCCTGTAGAGTCACAACGAATCACTTTCATGGACTTCTCTGGAGAAGGGAATAAGTCTAATATGAAGTTAATCAATAAAAAAGATGGATTTGCGTTCACTTATATTGAAGGACTTTATGGACCTTACGGACCTAAGAAAGGTGGAAGTTCTGCTCACTCAGGTTCTTACTATGAAATGCACGTTGAGAAATCTTGTGGACTTCACATTCACGATGTTACAAGATGTGGTGAATTGATTCTTTCAAGAAACTAATCGAATTTTAAGTGTGAACAAATAGTTTTGTAAGAGAAGGGAGGAACTTAAACCTCCTCCTTTCTTCTTTTTTTAGCATCATCAATAAATAAAAAAAATCATGAGTTTAAAAGTAGAAGTAAGACCAATAGAAAGAAAGACATGGCATGGAAAAACTGGACATGAATCTTTTAAAAGACCTGTCAAGTTAAAAGCATTAGTCGATGGAGATACTATGGAGTATGCAACAGGAATGAGTCCTCAAGAAATTAAAGAGTATTCAGAGATTTTAGGACAGAATTTAAGTCCTATTTTCAATCCAGATACTCCTCACCCATTTTGGGATTCAGCTATGGCTACTATAAATTTAGAGAACAGCACATTGTTTCTCGACCCCCAAAGACCAATTGAATTCGTGAAAATCAAATTCATGAAAGCAAGTAGATTCGTTGCAAACTCTATGAGAGAATACGAACAAGGTTTATTCCCAGATGCTACGCATGTGATTAGTGACGAAAGAGAAGAAGTGGATGCAAGAGCAAGTAAAATTGAAATGAAAAAGAACGCAGTTATTAAATCTGCGGGACTTGGAAAAGAAAGAAAGATAAGTTTGATTATGGTACTTGCAGGTAAAAACCTTAAAGGAAAATCAGACAATTTCATTGAAGTAGAATTGGACAAAATTGTTCAAGGACAATCAAGAGAAGTTTTAAGACATATTGATATGGATGCAGAAGATGTATCAGCACATGCTTTAGTCTTAGAATGTTTACAGAAAAGTGTACTTATGAAACAAGGACACAAAATTTTCTACCATGACAACTTCTTAGGAGGTGACGTATTAGATGTGATAACCTACTTAAAACAACCAGATAACCAACAATTGAAATTAAGATTGATGGCTGCTGTTAACGATTAATTATGACTATAAAGGAAATGCACTTTGACGTAAAGATGAAGCTTAATAAAGTGGATAGCCAAAGCTATAGGAATCTAAAAGTTCCTGAGATAGATTGGGCATTGAATGAAGCTTTAGAACTCTTTATTAAAATGGTAGCTTTCCCTAGGATTAAGACTCGACTAGGTTTTGAAAATGTACAAAGAAATACAGATAATATTAGGACTCTAGTGATTTCATCAGGAACTTTACCAGTAGTTGGAAATGTTTTTCCAATTACAGGTCCTTTAAACTACTGGCACTTTATTTCTGGAAATGTTACTATAACAAAAGAGAATTGCACAAAACAAGCAAGAATAAAGATTAGACAACACGATGATGAATTTGAGTCTAGTCCTTTTGATAAATCTTCATTTGAGTGGAGAACTGTGAATGCAGTTTTTAATTCAGGAGGATTGAGTTTTTTTACCGACGGTACATTTGCAATAACAAGTGCAGAAATTCAGTACGTGAGGCGACCTGCCTATATACACAATGCTGGAGATTATGCAGGAGGGACGTATATTTTACCATCTGGTGTAACTTTATCTGGTACGCAAGATTGCGAATTGCCAATGGAGACACACCGAGAGATTGTGGATATTGCAGTTTTAATTCTATCAGGACAACTTCAAACTTCTGATTACCAATTGAAATTCAGTAAACTCAACTTTAACAACTTAAATAACTAACGTTATGTCAATTAACAATGATGTTTTTACAGTAATTGTATCAACAGGAAACTCTGCACTTATTGCAGCAGGAAATCCAATCTCTGCTTTAGCAGTTAACCAAATGGGATTCTTTGATGCTAAGACAAACCTCTCTATCACTACACCAGCGAGAGAATTCTTTATCGCAATTGGTAAAGATACTACTGGTGGAGCTGTGGTAAATGAGATTAAAACTTCAGCAGGACAAAAAGTCCAAAAGGAGAACATTCGAGCTTTAAGCTTTAGAGAGCACTCAGCTTCACAACCAATGATTGTGAAAGTAGCAGATTATGCTGCTGATTGTGATTCAGACTACACTATCAGAGTGGAGTTTAGAAATCAAGAAATTTATCGAAGACAAGGGTACAACCAATTTACAAAAGCATATTCAGTAAGAACTGCTTGTTGTGAAGATTGTGCATCATGTCCTTCAGGAGATGCTAACGAAATCACTAGTCTTTTGATTAATGAGATAGCAATTCAAAAAGATGGATTGTTGACTACAAACCCAATTGCAAGACAGGCTATGACAATTGCAACACAAGGGGTAGCTGCAAACTATGCTGCTGGAGATGTTATTCTTGTAGCTGATTTAGCTGTAATGATTGCATACAATGCAGTTCAGACTGATGATACTTTGAAAGTATATAGTGACATTGAGTTAACTAGTACTGAATTAGCTATCAAAGCTTTCTGTGCTATTAACGTGGCTTACTTCAAACCAAGACAAACTGAATTAATCATCTCTTTAGTTGATGGATTTGGATGTACTGGAACAGTAAGTACAACTCAAAACCTTGCTTATGAAGAAGGACATGGGTATGATGTACAACAAAAAGAATACCATGCAGGTGGATGGGATAACAACCCAGGACCATACCGAGTAAATGTATCAACAGGATTAGCGAGAGCTATTAACTATGATGCAGTTGTCTCTGAAAAGTATGACCAATTTGCATTAACTTATGACCAATACTCAGTAGCAGGTTGGGGTGAAAACCGTAACAACCTAGCAACTATTGTTGCTATTCCTGCAACTAGTACAGTTACAAGAAATAGTTTTGCTACAGTTTTAGATGCGGTTACCGCAGGATTAGGTTTTGACCCTTTAGCTAACGATGCTGCTGCGGCAAATGTTAATCCAGCAATTGTTGTACCTACGACTGATATTGATGATGTTACATTGGATGGAGATGCCTAATTAGGTATCTTCTCCAATCTTTTAACATTGGAAAAGACCATTTATGATTATAGTAAATGACATAAACATTAGCAGCGATAGCTCATCATTAGATGTGTCTATTGCTGCTCCTGTCGGTGAAGTCTTTGTTTCAGGTAGTATTTGGACTTCAAGTACTTACAAGAGCCTTACGACTTTGATTGACCTAACATCTTTAATGAGTGGAACACTATTAGAGGTTTTTTCTATTCCAGTAGCTACTATTGGAGAAACAGCTTTTAATGGAGTTTTCTTTTTAGAGTTTACTACAGATTTGGGAACTACTAGGACTGTAGCTGTAAGTAATTTGACAATTTACAACCAATGTATTTTAGATAAATTACTCAAGGTTACTTTAATTGATTGTACACCTGTAGAAGTTAATGATTGTAATGAATCAGAACCTTCCACTATCTCTACAATAAACACTTTTTTAGAGGGATTATATTTTGCCTTAGAGCAACAAGATTTTCTCTCAATTCAAAAAATCGAAATTTGCATACAAAAATTGTGTTGTAATGATTGTGGTTGTACTGATACAACAAACACAGACAATCTTACAGGAAATACAATCTTTGCTAATGCCGTTGTAAAATATTAAAATAAAATAAATAAGCTATGTTAAACAAAAAATTCAACAACTTACCTCTTTTAGACCAAATTAAAAGATTACACCAACAAATTAACAAACTGAATGGTGTTTTAAATAATGGGTCAGCTAAATTCACTTCTACATATATTCCTTTTGGACAGGGAGATGGAGACTTAACTGAAAATGCTCAATTCGTTTTAGTGAATCCTACTTCAATGACGGCTCAGAAAAGTTTGTTAATTAATAGAGAAGGAATAGGTCCTAGTAATGGTGCTTGGGGTGCTCTTGATGTATTGGCAGGGGAGTCTTACGGAATCAACTTCGGAGTAACGGATGGAGGTACTGCTATAGATGGGTTTGGAGGTTCTGATTCTCGATCTTATTTTACAAAAGTAAAAGGAACTACTGTTCAAGCAATTGCAGGTATTGGTTCTCTAGCTCCATTAGTTAATGGAGAAAATATACAAGCCAATGAGTTTCGATCTAGTCACTCTTTAAGAATGAATGCGAGAGGTGGAATGAATAGCGTTTCCGTAAATACAATTAGAGGAGATGGAAATCATTCTGTAGATTATAAATGGTTTTCTGCTAACGCTACAAATTCTGGTTACGGAAGTCTTGCTACAGAGATATTTGTGATGAATGGAGAAACTGGACAGATAACTTTTAGTAAATACGGAACAGGTGCAATGAGTGCTGCAACGTTGGGAAAAGTAGAGTCAGGATATGTGACAGTAAGTGCAACGGATGGAACTCAATTAGATAAACCTATTGCAGATTTAGGCGCAAAGTCGTTTGCTAGTTTTGGAATGGCTTTTAATTCGTCTGGCGTAGTTACAGGAAATGCTTTAAACTGGCAGGCTAGAGTGTCCAATAATGCAGGAATAACTTTGACTAATAGTAGCAGAACGATAACACTACCCGCAAATTCGGGATGGTACGAAGTTACAGCAGGTTTTGGTATCAGCATGACATTGGCAACTGATTTTGTAGAATTTAATACTGCTGCCACTACAGGTGCAA